>WLWD01002447.1_pt1 | contig 97155 bp, 61 predicted proteins | sample 6712731 | NCBI WGS metagenome assembly WLWD01 (sample SAMN12718690, study PRJNA576275) | sponge metagenome | isolation source: marine sponge | host: Mycale hentscheli | place: New Zealand: South Island, Marlborough, Capsize Point | collected 2014-11-01
GGGGGGGTTATTAGGTCTGCAACAGATAAAATTAATTTGAATTTTCTGTAATCATATGCTTATCGACCCGAAATAGTCACTTGGTGACTAAAATTTCATCACGCCTCTAAAAAATCACACCCACAAACATTACACACTCTACACACCCCAGGGACACACTCTACACACCCCAGGGACAGATGACACAAAAATAGCTGACAATAAAGTGAATAATTACAAGATGAACAATGTCTTCAGTATTGATCAAGCTCATCAACTCACGGGAAATATTCGCGGCTCCAGTGGGCGTGTCCTTCTAAATATGAAGAGCCCTATGATGCTAAGAAATATGAAGATACTATAGGAGTACGTAACTCCTTGTATGAGTTCTTCTATACTACCTAGAAGAACCATGGTCACTCCTAACATCGCCTATATAAACAACAACAACAATAAACAACAAAACATGAGCAACAAATATAAACGAGAACACCCTAAGTGAATCAGCTTTTAGGTGCATTGAGAATCAGATTCCATGTCCAGAATGAGAATCAGATTCCATGTCCAAAATGAAACCGGCTGCAAGATATCTATCACATCATATTCCTTAGGGTAGCAAAGTATTTAAAGTGTCACTGGAAGCAGCAAATTGAACCTGTATAATCTACTACTCCCAATACCGGAGGTGATAAAGTCATTTTAATTGAGACTTCCAGCTTACGATGGCCTGCTACCACCAGCACTGACCAATGTTTCTTATAGTCCTGCCATGATGCTGACTCGTACAAGAAAATGGCGTGGACCGTGCTCGAGGGGCCTGACAAATTTGTCATTAGAGAACCAAATATCCCGCCACAAACATGTCGCATTTGATGTGGTTGTGTTTATTGGTGACTGAGCATGGCAATGGTCGGTATAGATAAAAACAACAACAACAAAACAACAACAACAAAAAAAAAAACAACTCAAAGGACTAGCAGTCACTGACTGATAGTCAGAAAGACTTAGGAGCAGATTACTGCAATTACAGTACAATTTATCTCAAAATAACAGCACACATTGAATTAAAAACAAACAACAACAAAAACAAACTGTGGGTGGTGAGGTATGCAGAACAGGACTGAACAGGAATGACCCAAATTGATTAGGTGTGACTTAGTTCTTCCGATACTGTTCAGACTTTCTTCTTACATAATCTTGTTTAGTCTGACCTGACCAGTCGTAATACACTGAGATAAAAGTTGAGTTACGATGTCGGGATATATTGTATCATGATATTTACAAATGAAAATATTGAAAATATGAAAATATTGTAATTTAAACGAAACAGAGAAGTAAATTTGAGCTTGAAAATTGCTAGAATAATCTTTGAAGATGAAATCAGCCGATCAACTTTTGGTAAAAAGAGTGCAAGATACACAAAAGAGAAAAGAACTATTTCTATTTAGTAACCAACTAGAAAGAACAAACTTATGCCTTTACAGTTTACATCCTACATAGTCTCATGGCTCTCAAATAGTAAGACTATGTGAAGTGTGTAAGTGAGCTAGTCAGTTCTTTTCTATTGTTACCATCTTTAGAGAACAAGAACGGCAATGGCAGACTCTTTCCCTACTCCACCTCTATTTCTTACCCGTTTTGCTGCCTTGCCTTACTTGATAAACTCAGCTGGTACAGCAGCTGTGCTCATGTAAATGTGGGTGTGGCTTTCCTCCTCACAATTACTACTGGCACTAGCAATGTGTGACAGTGAAAAATTAATATCTCATGGTGGGTATTGACAGTCCACCCCCACCCACATTCTGAGCTTCCCACTACTGCTGGGCTCACTTGTAAAATAACTGCTGCTATAGGAGTATTTGTGGTCGCGTGCAGCCCTGAGAGAAACTTGGGGGCATGGCCTTCCCTGGCCGCCACAAACATGAGTCTGGTGGAGTTGTAGAAGGAGCCATTGGCTGCCCCAAATGCTGAGGCTGCTACCAACACTGGGATGACAACTAGACCAACGCTACCAAGAGTTGCAGTACTGAACGGCTGTAATTTGAAACAACAACAACAACAAACAATAACATCAACAATAAGTAGAAGCGGTGGTGGTGGTGGCAGTTGTTTTATACTAATAGTCAAATAGTAGTAGTAGTAGTAGTAGTAGTAGTAGTAGTAGTAGTAGTAGTAGTAGTAGTAGTAGTAGTAGTAATAGGGTGTCCTGATAATGCAGTGACAAGGAGTGAACTAATCCAAATAATTATTATATGAATAGAATCAGAATTGCATTGGGTATGGGTTGTCAGCACTCAAGCTTTTCTGGTAACGTAAAACTGGTTGAGTAACAGACACAGATTGTGAGTAGTAATGTTTATATTAGCGCTGCAACCTAGAAAGAAAAAAAGAAAGGGAAACACAACAACACCGAAACAAACAAACAAACAACAACGAGGAATTGGTGGCTCTGAAACTCTGCCATTTACATAAGTGAAAAGAGTGATCTACAAAACCCAAAATAAGGAAAGTTTAATATGCTAGGCATGCAATGATCCCACCGCTTCTCTTGCTCTCACATATTAAAAGAGGTTGTACATCCGCTTGATCTTTTGAAATTGACTGATATAGCTAGCCTCAATAGTTTTTAGCCCAGCCATAACAAAACAATTGGGACAACAACAACAACCCATCCAATCACAACAACTAAAATGTTTCACCTTACACGTATTATTCCTGCCTGCAGTTTAGAAATGGCAGTGTGTGTGTGTGAGTGTGTGTGTGTGTGTGTATGAGTGTGTGTATGTGTGTGAGTGTGTGTGTGAGTGTGTGTGCATTTCATCAACGGGTTAGGACAATTCAATTCCACATACCCCCTCCCTAACTCTCGGATCAGCTGCATTTATACACCACAGCTGAGTCCAGTCTTCACTCACCAATGCCACGGCCACCGCCCACTCACCAATGCCACGGCCACCGCCTGCTCTATCTGCTCATACGTCAGTACCGCAAAGAAGCTCACGTTGACCAGGCAGTAACTGATGATCACTATGGAAACTCCTATATAGATAGACAGGGGCATTGTCCTAAACAACAACAACAACAGAACACTTAGTACCTAAATTATAAACAAACATCCTTCAAAGATAGGACTCAGTAGCTGCATTAATAACTTCAGTTTGAAGCTTACAGGCAAAGCATATACTCCACTAGCTCTTGTTGTCTTTGCTTGTTTGTTTATTTATTTGGTAATAGCTAGTTCAAATGGCACCTACAGCCAACTTTATTGACCATTAATCAGAATAGTAGAATAGAGTCAATATGTGTGGATACTACAATACAAAGTCAAGAAGTTTGAAAAAAAAAAACAACAACAAAAAACAACAACAACAGATTAATGTCTGCTTGCCTTGCCTTTCCTATACTACCCAACTTCTCTCCATATCACACACTGAACTAACCTGCGGACATCTTTGGTTTCTTCTATTGCATAATTCATTGCATTCCTGCAAGTCAGAAAGTGAAGTGTTGTTGCAACACAAGTTAACAGATAGACGACAGAGAACCTACCATCCGTCGTAAGCAAATAGAACACTGTAAAAGGACAATGCCACTGAATATACGGTCGGCAATTCCCCGTTCAGGTTCTCAAAAGGCCGCCAGAATGTGGGAGGGACTTCATGCTCCTTCCACAGTAAATGGTAGACGCCCACAAGCATGATGAAGACGACGGTCATTAGCTTGCACACAGTGAAGAATGACATCATAGCGGCGGCAGACTTCAATCCATAGCAGTTGACAACTGCCAGCAATACTAAAGACATAAACATACAAATCTGCTTAGTGCAGCACACATTTTGTATTTTATTTACTTCATTTGTAGTTAATTTTGTCTAGAGGGGGGTGGGGTGAGGGGGAAAGTGTATTAGTGTTCCAATCTTTATTTAGACTACAACAGGATCTGATCAGGTCTAGTCTCAACTTATTAGTTTTGACTTGAGAACTACTAATGGAACAGACCCTCCCATTAACTCCCTAATGAAACTGATCCTCTCGTTTAACTCACTAATAATTGCAATGGCAGTTAAAGTAACCCACTCTTCCGGCATGTCCTCTTCCAGGAAAAACGGGCGCACCAAATAGCGTGCGGACGTGAGGCACACCACTGCCATGGACGACGCCCTCACCATCAGGATCATCGCCCACAGGTACATGAAGGCCAACACCTCACCAAGCATGCTCAGGAGCCAGTGCTTGCTCTTGAAGGTGTACGCCTCTTTGAGGAAATTGTACTCCACCCCACTCTTGCCGATGAGGAGTCCAAGTTCGATGTAGCACAGCCCAGCAAACATGGCAATCATCCCTCCAAGGATCCACACCACCATGCTCAAACCAAACGAGTGGGACAGCAGCAAAATGCTTCTTGGTGTCACGAACACTCCCGAGCCAATGGTGCCTCCTACCAGGTACGCTATGCCGGTGGAAAGAGTTATTTCTTTCTTCAGAACGTTTTTTTGATCATCCTTTTCGCTGGACGGCTCTACGGATGATGTTTTCGAGCCCGACACATCCTGGAGCTTGCTTCGCAGGAGCGACGACGACAACAGGGGCTCGGGGTCCTCAGAGCTAGGCGAGCGTCTCTGGTTGAGGGTAGGGGGAATTGATTTACATTCACCGGCACCAACCTCCTCAGCCATAAAGTAGCCGCCTAGGTAATGAGAGAACCCAGCGAAGGGGTGGTGGAGTCGCAGTTAATTACACTACTACTGAGTACTCACTCGGCGCTCAAATCAACTCCACGTACAGATAGTCAACTTCTGCAACGACCCTGTACCACAAAGACCAGCTGCGCGCGCGTGAGTTCGATTTCGGAAGTTTGTACAATAGCAAAAATGTACACGTCACATTAAAAAAAAAAAGACATGAATAATACAGTGAATAAAAAAAATATGTAAAATTATTTTTATTAGTCTGATGATTGTTTTTCAGGTTTTGTGTTCAAGGTAAGGCTCAAACGTTCTGAAACTGCATCTATAAAGCAACAACAACAAAACAACAACAACAAAAAACTCACACCAAACTATCTTAACACAGAAACACGCTCACTGAAATATTTGCAGACAAATTTGACGAGTGACTTGCTAGGCCATTGCTTTATGAAGACCACGTAAACCGGTACAGCAGTCAGAGTGGCGCACGTGCTCAGTAGAGGAGGGATCGGAGATTGGATCGCGGGAAAGACAAACAGGAGAAGCATGAAGATCGAGGTCACCAATGTCACGGGGATAATGAATACAGCCTAATAATAAGTTAAAACAATTCGAAAGCAGCCTGAACACATCTAATTCAAAAGTTGATATTTTTAGCTAGAGAAGAACCTCTGAACTGAGAACAAGTTGGGACCAATCATAAAGCAATACATTCCCTATTAGAGGGGGCAATTACCTCTGTTTACTAAACAGAGGTAATTGCTCATTAGAGAGTTCACCATCAGAACTGTGCGTAGTGTCAAGCTAACCTTGAATATTCTTGGTTCCTGTTTGTGGGTGACTCGCAAAATCAGAACCCCAATGATGTTGAGAAGTGTGAAGAAGATGACAACAAACTCCAGTCCTTGGAGGAGAGTGTCTATGGTTCCCACGACGATGCACACTGCCGCAAATACGGACTGCAAACAAAACGAAACATCACTGAATTCTTCTAAACCCATTATTCTTAATGTAGAAAAATTTACTCTGTTAATAATACATTAAATAAAAACAACAACAATAATAATCAAATTTCAATTTATTAAAAATGAATTCTAATGGATAAAAGCTGAACTTTATAGCTTGTGTTAAAAGAGAATATGAAATATTAGTTGCTGTAGGACTTAAACATACTGTGGTATACAGGGAGTGCTAGTCGTGATTGATAGTTTTACCTGGGGTTTATGTAAGGAAATATTTTTCGATAATAATAACAATAATAATAATAATAATAATAACAACAAAGCAACAATAACAATATAATTCCCATTCATTTAATAGTAAGAGAAACAACAAACAAATAAAACAACATCAGCCCCTCCCCCACCCATGATCTCACACTCACAGTAATAATAACAACAAAGCAACAATAACAATATAATTCCCATTCATTTAATAGTAAGAGAAACAACAAACAAACAAAACAACATCAGCCCCTCCCTCCCCCGCCCCCCATGATCTCACACTCACAGTCACTAAGATGGCAGGAACAGGAGTCCCGGCAGAGACGTGTAATTCTGACAACACTACGGGAGTCTGGCCTTCTCTAGCACTCACAAACAACTCCCTGGAGGCCCTGAAGACATTCCCATTGGCAGAACCAAACGAGGACGACGATGCAAGCAGAGACATGATCACCAGACCAGCCGTGCCGAGTGTCTCTTTTGCAAATGGCTGCAGAGAAGTTGACACAAAGGTTGAAAACACTTGCAAGTGTATCTGTTGCTTTGTCTTTTTCTTTATTGTAATTATTGCATGGGAGACCTTCAGTTTTAACTACATAATGTTGCTTGGACTCGTGCTTACAGCCGAGAGGAGGTTTTCAAATGTGCTGTACTTCTTTTTATAGTAAACATTTTATCTGTTTCCTGAAAATAAGTGTAGCATCGATCTGGACTGCCTAAGAACTGTGGCGTTGAAATAATGAAAATAATTTTATGACCAATAAATTGTGTAGCCCAGTAATCATGGAAATAACAATTAAAGGAAAACAAGAATATCAATCACACGCCTTCGATGGTTAGCTTTAGCAGGAGTTCATTTAGGGAGGCCAGCACGGGAAGGCGCTTGTCCTCCCAATGAAGTAATTTGAAACAATCTTAAAATTTCGTAAGCAAAAAGTAAAGTCAAAAAGTGAATAATATTGAAGGTGAAATTTAGTAATTGAAGTCCATCTCCCCTTCCATCTCAATTAAGTATGAAAGTTGTGACTCCCCGCCCCGCCCCCTTTAGATTAATTCCTAAATGAACCCGTGTTTCCTGTTTAGAATCTCACTCATGTAGTGAGACGTTGAATGCAGACCACATAGTCTGTCTACTCAAGCAACTACCCGGACATTTCAGAGATATGACTCTTCTAATAAGATGCTCCACCAATTTTTTTTTTTTTTTTTTTAACCCCTATAGGTTAAATAGTACAGACTACTCTTTAGTGTTTGAGGTGACGCACAACATAGGGAAAACTCCTCCCCCTTCCTACCCCCCCCTAAATGCAGGCACAAATACAATCTCTCAACTCGTTTGTGTTAATTGGTTGATAATTACAGGACAGCTCCACACCACTGGGTGGAAACCCCAGAACACTGAAGACAAAGCCAGAATTCTAAAGTAGCCCTCCTCCACACCCACTCACCAGAGCTATAGCTTCAGTGTTCTCAATCTGATCCAGAGACAAAATGGCAAAGAATCCCACATTGATGATTATGTAGCTGATGATGACAATGGACAGAGACGCATACACAGCCAACGGGAGCGTTCTGGAAAGTTAAGTCATTTTACCACGATTCAATAGCAACTTTAAGACAAATAAAGTGTATTCACTGCATTGCGTATTTTAAAAGCTTGTGATAAGCTATTGATGCTCTATGGGAGGATATACAGTTAAGGGTAACTGATCTAATGTCAGTTAATCTAACATTTTAATTAAAATCACATAGTAGCGGATGCAAATATATTAAAATAAAAAATAGTGAGGCCACACCCGGTCATTAATAGCTCCGCAATGCATTTTCGACAGTATTCACTTCTCCAAACACCCCTGGTCTCAATATGTTCAAATAGCTGACATTCCATTGTATTTTGTTGAGACATCACCTTCTAGTCAAAGAAGAACAGGATGAAACTCTATTGCACGTAACTACACCATCCTCCATTCCTGCCCCTATACCACACCCACCTTTTCATGTTCTTCGTTTCTTCAACTGTATAGCTCAACATACTCCTGAAGATATCATAAATAGATCATCATCATCCACTGTACATCATAATGACCTCAATTATTATCAGAAATGACAATCTGAAACATTAAAGTTTCATAAATCCACTAATTTGTAGTCCCTAAATCAATTTTCCTTTCTTTTTCCACCCCGATTTTATTAATGTTAAAATCATACAATTTATTATAACGGCACTAACTCACAGACAAAATGATGACTTTGCATTTTCATACTACTTAATCAATGCTCATTATTCTAGAGCTAAAATTGTTTATTGAAGCGGCACCAAGTGAGTCTGCACAGCTTCTGAAAATATGCGGTGTTAATAAAACAATGGCAGATATGGATTTACAAAAGAAAGAGTTGCCTGATGTATACAAAATGCTTAGACAAAGAGAACTTGGTACAGTATCAGGGAAGATGTAATACAGTACCGAATTACATTACATGTACTCTCCCCCCCCTCCTTTACACCTCCCTTCTTACAAGCACACACATACATTTCAATTCTAACTTACCATCCATCGTAAGTGTACATTACGCTGTAAAAAGACAGCATCACCGAAAACAAAGATGGCGGCTGTCCCTCCAAGAATTCGAACGGGTGTGAAAAAGAACGTGGCAAGTCTCTGCTGTACACTCCCACACTGACAATTGCTAGCACCATAATGAACACCACGGTGAAGAGCTTGAGTGCAGAGAACACAGACATCATCCGTGCAGCAAACTTCAAGCCAAAACAATTCACCAAACTGATGATTACTGCACACACACACACACACACACACATCAGTCATGTTTGTCCTGACCACCACAGGCATAAGAATATCTTTATACCACATCCTTCTGCCACAACAACTCCCATTACAAATCAGATTAGTGTAGAGTTTTATTTTCCTATTGCAAAATGACAAAAACAACAACAACAACAACAACAACTACTCAACACATAGAGGTATGAAGCTCACAAGTCTGAATTGGGTGGGTAAAGAGATTTGGTCAACTCAATAGACAGTAAGTTTTCCAATTTTGGCTGGAGCAATGTGAAACGGGGATTTTTGGGGGTGTTGAGTGTGTGTTCTATCTGCACACTCTGTTAAATATGTACTACACACACGCCTCATTAAAAACTGCCAGTACAATACAGTGTAGAAAGATACTCTTTATCCTCATTTGTAATTAGGTAAAGGGTCTTAGTTAAGGCTGGTGGGGGATGCGTTCTTATAATTACCCTCTCAGTTGAACCTAACTCCAAAAATTAGACACTGTACAGTACCTAGAATAGATAGGGCTATTAGCGTGACTGCACGTTCTGCAGGGATCTCTTCACAGTCAATGTACACTGGCCTCACTAAATACCTGGCAGACGTTAGGCAACCTATAGCCAGAGAAGATGGACGGGTAATCCACACAGAAGACCAGCAGTACAAGAATGCCAAAAGCGACCCTATCTCATTCAAGACCCAATGCTTTCCCTTGAAGGAGTATATCTCTTTCAAATAGCTGTAGTCTGCGCCACTCTTTCGCACCACCAGAGCGAGTTCTATGTAGCATAGGGCTGCGAGAAAGACCACCACGCCTCCTAGCAACCATACTACCAGGCTCAGTCCAAAGGATCTGGTGTAAAGCAGAACGTTCCTCGGCGCGAAGAAGATCCCTGAGCCGATGATGCTACCAATGACGTAAGCTACCGCAGTGACAAAGTTGATTTCTTTCTTGAGGCTAGGTCTTGTAGCAACGTTATTTTTTGGATAGCCGTCAAATACTTCGACCTCGGACGAGCTTCCTGAGTCTTCGCCATTTAATAGGCGTAGCTCTACCTCTTCTGTCATCTACGCCTCACGTCATACCACATCTCTGCCAGCGAAAGTTTACAAAAGTAGGTAAAGATCGTTATAAATTGAACAAATTTTATTTCCTTTCAGGAGGAGTGGTGAACATAATAACATTAAAAATACATTAAAAATAAAAGGTGCTAAAATAAAATCCTAGTGTGAGGTATATTTGGCAGATGGCATTTTCTCTGTTTTGGAAGTTGGCCAAGTGTTGAAGACTAGACTGACATACCTGGAGATGAAATCTAGTAACATAAAAAACAAGACAAAGAAGCATCAAAAAGCAGATGGGCAACAATCAAACCAATTAGTTGTGCCTGTTGTGTGCTTGCTGGCTGGTACACAAGTATGTCTATTGGAAACAATGTTGCCATTGATTCCAGTCTAGTACTGGCTCTTGGCAGTGAGGACGATGACTTACCGCTAAACCTCTCCACAAACTTTGGTCTTATCTTGTAAGGTTTTTCCATGATGAAAATGAAGTAGACAGGGATAGCGACGAGGGTGATGCCCAGGGTCACAAGGGAAGGGATAGGAGAGTGGATCAGAGGTACAATAAGGATGAACACGATAAATATGGTGGCGCACGAGGCAATAGGGATGATGAACCATGCCTTAGGAAGTTAAAACAACAAACAATGACATGGTAATAGCAATGAGAACAACAACAACAACAACATGATGTGATTTTGACATTCCAGCACACACCGAATAAATTCTTGGTTCATCTCTGTGAGTGACTCGAAGGATGAACAAGCCGATAATGGAGAGACCGATGAAGAAGTTGACGATAAATTCGACTCCTTGAATTAGAATTTCTATTGACCCTACCACTGCCATTATCATAGCAACCGCCATCTACATACAGGAAACAAATGTTTTGTCAGCTACACCTCACATTTTAGAAAAAATATTAATTTAAATAAGAACAACTATATTATCATTATTTATTATTATTATTATTGTTGTTGTTGTTGTTATTATAATGCACGTGTGTCAGTAAAAATGATGACAGTGTTTGTATTTATGAACATTTCATTAGCTAAACCAGGTTGGTAAAGAATCACCACAAACGGAATGGGTAAGATGTTGTCACGAACTGAATTGGTAAGAGTTGCCATGAACTGAATGGGTTCAGTAGAATGCAAGTGAGACTATCTTTGTAGTTAAAGATAGTCAAGTCCACAATTATGGATAGAAGGAGACTATGAACTCAGACACAGGGACAGGAACAGAGAGGAGAAGGGAATCCATGAAAGAGCTGAAGGGAGGGAAGAAGGATAAGTAGAACTGAGATTGCTCAAGAAGAAGAAAAAAAAAAAAGAGAAGGGATGAGAATAAGAAAGAAGAGCTGAGATGGCTGAAGAACAAAGACAACAGGAGTTGAGAAGGAGAAGGGAAACACATTATGAAGAAGAAAGGGATCATGTGAGGGAAAAGGAGGAGACTAGTAAGACAAGACCTGATAGAACGATGGAGAGAGAGGACAATGTAAGGCAGCAGCAAGAACTGAGAGCTTTCCAGTCACCATTATCTGCAGCTCAGGGAGAAAAGCAACAGAATGAGACAGCAGCAGAGGAGAGCTTTAGTGCCTGCAATTACTGACGATAACAGAGTCTACTTGTAAGATGATATTGTCACTGTGTGAACATTGTCAAGCACTTCGATTCCCCAATGAACCTTCAACTGCGTTCAGTTATAATAGTACATCAAAGGCACTCACAATGTGGAAGGGTATTTGCTATTATTAATATTGTCATAAGGTGGCTGTAGCAATACAGTATAGGTGTATAAAACAAACAACAAAATCCATAAACTGAAATGATCAATAGGGAGACGAACAAGACACTAATCATAGCGGAAGGTAATTATTAACTTGACCAACTCACAGTTGATAGAATTGCTAGGACTGGAGTCTTGGCTGAAGCATGCAGGCCAGACATGAACTTTGGTGCAAGTCCTTCCCGTGCAGACACAAAGAGGATTCTGGAGCCGTAGAATAACGTACCATTAGCAGCGCCAAATGCAGACTTTGCTACCAGTATCGGGAAGATGACCAAACCTGCAGTGCCGATCACTGCCCTACTAAATGGCTGGGTACAAAAACAACAACAACAAAAAAGCAAAAACAAAACAACAAAAACAAAATTAAAAAACAAAAACAAAACAAAACAAGAAACAAAAAGTTTATAAAATGTTTACTCAAGACTAGCTTGAAGCAGTCTGATCAGTGTGGGTGTGTTTGCGCATGGGTGAGTTTTGTTGTTTGTAATATTTTGCCAATCAGCAAAAAGTTTGGAAATGCATTACATGTTGACTTTTTCCAGACACGACCACTCACCAGAGCAACTGCAATAGCAAATGTGATCTCTTGAAGACTCAGCACTGCAAAGTAACTTATGTTCACCATCAGGTAACTGACAGTAACTATGGCAACTCCGATATAAACAGACAAGGGTAGTGTCCTGGACGTGTAAAGTAAGTTGCATGATAAGAGGCGACGACATAAAATGCAAACACTACCTCTTAACATTCTTGGTTTCTTCCACTGCACTGCTCAAGTTGTACCTGAAGGAGGACAATGAAACACTATATTAATAGCGAATCCGTTTTCTTTCAATAAATACATCAAACCTTTGCGTACTTGCTTTATTGTTTTCATTTATACCGTTATGTAATATTGACATCTACAAACTAATGGATCCTTCGGTGCATTGGGTAGCTACAATTTTTCCTCATTTCTTCCTCAGACTTTGTATATTCATTAAGTGCTTCAATTTAGAAGCTAAGAAAATAGTAGCAAAGCCAAAATTCTCATCAAATCAAGAGTGCTAACTGTTGAACTAAGAGTGATATGTAGGTTAATCCAAACTTAACCACTAAGCTCATGTTCTGCCAGTTTCATGATTTGTATTAAAACAATAAAATTGTGTAATATTACATTGCTATTGGTTACTTCAGAATAAACAAAATTATGACTTATCAAGGTCAAAAATTTTTAGTGACCAATTACGGATCAATTCTTGCAAGATGCTCTATGCATTCACTACCATAAATGAAAGAATACTATATACAAATAATGTTTAACAAGTTAAAAAATAAAATTCAATCCAAAATAATTTATTAAGTATTAATTCTGTGTTGAAAAATGTAACGTGCAATTAACTCAAGCAAACAAACAAAAAAAAAGAAGAGACTTATGCTTTATCCAACTGAATAGCCAAAAATGGCAACCACAAAACAGCATTGCCAAATTGTCGTTGGTTTCCAGACACATCTCATAACTCACCATCCGTCGTAGGAAAACTGGACACTGTACAGGGACAGAGCAACGGAAAACACCGTCGGGGGTACCCCATTCAGGTTCTCAAAAGGGTTCAGGAAACTCGACGGCAGGTCATCGTAACGCCTTATGATACTGACCAGGCCTAGGATTACGATGAGTATTACGGTGATGATTTTACTAAATGTCAAGTACGACATCATCCACGCAGCACTCTTGAGGCCAACACAATTCACGAAAGCCAGGATACCTGTTAAAAGAAGAAAAATTGCAATTTTAAGTGAGCCACAATGTCACAACCACTTTCAGGATAATGTACATAGTCTGAACAGCTAAAAAAGTGAAAGAAATTTAATGAGAGTTGCATGCTAATCTCGAATTAATGAATGATACATCCACTTAGTGCATGAGAGAATTAGATGTTGCAAAGACAAAACAACACCAACAAACTACATTCCATACTTAAGAGAACTATTGCCACCAAGACTATCGCCTTCTCCGGGAGCTCATCGCAGTCAATAAAAAATGGGCGCACCAAATAGCGAGCTGACGTCAAGGTGATGATGGCCAAGGACGATGGACGTATTATGAGACTGCTGGCCCACGCATACATGTATGCCAATAGTGAGCCTAACAGCTCCAAAGACCAGTGCTTCTTTTTGAATGAGTATGCCTCTTTGATGTAGCTGTACTCAGCTCCACTTTTCTTTACCACCAAGGCCAGCTCGATGTAGCAGAGGGCAAAGAGTACAGATGTCACTCCACCGATGAACCACACGATTAAGGTTAGTCCAAAAGAATGGGTGAGATTTAAAATTCCATTGGGTGTAATGAATATTCCTGAGCCAATCATTCCTCCAGCGACGTAGGCTACTCCGGACACCAAATTGATCTCTTTTTTCATCTCCCCTGCATCACCAGAGTCATCTTTCTTGCTAAAGAATTTCTGCAGAACAGTTCTGACTTTAGTCCCTGAAGACTCTGCCTTAATTAAGTCTACATCAGATCCACCCTCTTCGTCCGTAGTAGAGAATTCTTCAATACTTGCTAAAGTTTCCAGCTCAGTTGCTTCACCACTTTCAGGCTTCTCTTCCATGCTTGTTTTGTTTACTTGCCAAGTGAGAGATATGGTACGAATCACTCCAAGCTACATATAAAAGGTATATATGGTACGTATCGTTTTTGTTTTGTTTTGTTTTGTTTTAACCGCAACGATGCGCATGGGCACTGCATTTTCCGGCGCAGATGTCATTGCATTTTGAGAGGCCCGTGAAACTCTCCGTTTGGTCCCGCCGTGATGCTCGGAGCTCAGTTTGGGTTGGCTTTTCTGTTGCTGCATCTCTCTGGATTCGGTTGTCAAGAATTACTAAAATTGCCAGATTACTTCAGTGGGTACTCCCAGCGCTTATGGCATACCTCAGAGAGAACAACTTATACTGGAATCAATTTGACTAAGGTATATTGACTAAGACTTACTGACTGACAAAGAGGACAAACTTCTTATTGGTGGATTGAGCACTTACAGTTCAGTGATACCAAGGAAGTACCAATTATCAATTAATCATACTTGGTGATATCTAGCTGATATTCTTATCTTTTAGCTAAGCCACAAAAAACTAATAAACCTACTTTTTTCCTTGTGTTCAATCGCTCCTTTTCCTTCTTTATCTACCCCTTATTTTTTCCCATCTCATTTGATGCCACAGTGCTACTGCGCTGGGTGTCTGTTGATAAAATGAAGCTAAGCTCTATTCAGCCATTGTGTTTCAGAAGTACTCTGTCAAAACATGCCTTTTAAATGATTAGGAACTGATATTCTGCTCAAGGAACTGTAGTCTGGTTGGAACCAGAGAAAACCAACTTAATTTAATACACTCAGCTACAAATGCTGTGCTAAACAGACTTACTGGCCAATATTTATCAATAGACTGGAACATCAGATTGCTGTCTCCTAGGCAGCTAGAAAGATTTAGCTACCATAATATCATCATCATTATAGCTATGCCAGGTTTGACTAGACAGATTTATTTATAGGGATACCGGACATCCCATAATTCCACTTTGCCGTAACAATTCACCAGCAGAAGCATTCAATTGATAGTGGTATATTTATACTAAAGTTTAAATGTCACTTGATACACTTCTTATCCCACCATAGGAATATTTTGATGGAACCGTTGGACTTAGACGAATTGACACTAAAGAGAAGGCATTCTCCAGCAGTATTTTATCGACAATATCTGATCCAGGGCACGAGGTCAGCTATTCCATTTCACAAGATACTGGAGTGTGTTCCATCTCTCGCTTGCAGCCAAACGAAGGTCAGGGTGTAGTACGAAGACAGGACGGATCACTGGGATTCACCAGTCTGACCCGACAGCTTTACATTGTGAACGTTTCAGAGTACACATATGTTGGCAATGACTCCATTTTCGGAGACATTATCCTTGACAAATGGCAATACGTGGGCAATATTGAAACTCCCCAAGCATCTTACTACAATATAACTGTGGATCTTGGCATTGCTCGTGGGGGCATGCCCAGTTTGTCTCTGAACAGCTCTGGACCTGTTCCCTGGAAAATTAGTGTTAATGGAATTGAGAGCATCAATGATGGTAACGTGACCATTTCATCTCTCACTCGTTTCTTCGATGTGTCTTTTGAGAAGCCCCGCTATGATGTCTTCGATGTGTCGGTGTGCTCGCCCCCTGGTGACCATGAGGTTGTCATTGTGTTTGTTCCCAAGGACTCCGCTGCTGAAAGCGTGGTAGACTTGGATATGTTCATGACAAACGTGAGGACAAGTGTCGTGGATTACACCGGATTGGCTCCCATTCAAGTGGGAAACATTCGGGTGAGATGAGTGTGTATGTGTGTGTGTGTGTGCACATGTGTGTGTGTGTGTGGCTGTGCATGTGTGCGTATGTGCATCTTATGTAGATAGAGTTCATGTGTGTGTATGTGTGTTTGTCGCAGTAGCACATTATTTTGAATTAAGTGTCCCATAGCTGCAGCTTGGGCTTGCTTACAACTAAATTAATAAGGCTAGACCTGATGCTGACTAACAGTCTCTCCTGAAACTGATGCATTACTCTCAATGTTGTAAAGGTGCAAATTATAGCATGCTACATGTGTTTTTTTATTTGTGTTTTTTTTTTTGTTGTTTGATTTTGTTTTCGACCATGCTGGGACATGGGCGTGGCATGGGTTGAATCATCCTATAAACAAAAACAGTAAAAACATGGCCACTCTACTATAAACAGCAAGGAATTTGTAGTTACAATTTATCTTCCTCAAATGTCACTCTATCCATAACAACATCCCACCGGGCTAGCAACGCAACATGCTCAGCAAGGAATGGACGCTGTTTTATCAAAATTAACTCGCTGCTGTAAACACTCCGCTACATCTTCAAGTGCTTGACTTCTTTGTTTTTACATCGTTACTATGTCCAAAATTGTAATCTCATGTAGTTAAATGAGGTGCACACTGTCACTGCCTTCTGGTATAGTGGTACAGAGGAGTACACGGTATGGTATTACAGAAAGCTTTATACACTTTTAAAAAATGGTTGTCTAACTTACATTACTACTAAAGATAATGTATCACTTCACTTCCTGTCATTTTTAATAGGGTACACATGTGATGTTTTGAGAAAAGACAATGCATTGAGCATGAGCATTTCATTGTCCCTTTCAGGAATAACCGAAATACTTTCAGTATCAATCAAGTAGAACAGCAAATCCTGTATGGTGGTATGCTGAGAGTACTTAACACTCTCTCCACTATCTTGCAAGAGATGATTACACACAGTTTATATGGCTATTGATAAAACTAACCAAATTTTGCTGCCGACCAAAACTGAACTTACCTAAGTCTGACTTCCTCGTTCTGGCCTATGGTTGGCTGCAGCTGTGTGGGTTTGGTTTGTGGTCTTCTTATACCTGTTGCAAGAGGGGGTCAAAGGTTATCAAACTATTTGGAATATAGCTGCGGTTTGTGCAATAATCTCTAAAAACTGCTGTCAACTGCAGTAAGTAAATAGGATGTCTCGTTGTACAGAAACATAACCTTGTTAGTCTTAAATGCCTCTGCATTTATTAAGGCTATGTGTGTACTATGCCCTGAGGATAGAAAACAACAAATGATGAAAATGGTGACACAAGCTTACAACATTTGTTTGAGTGAGTTGAGTGTGTAGTCAAAATACAAGAATTGGCTTTTATGAGATCTGTCAAAATGAAGGTTGCACTTTTCTTTAAAATAATTGGTTTGTGATACCCCCCCCCCCCAACTATATCAGTATATTAACTCAGGTATGTTAGTAATAAAAAACAACTCGAACTTCCAAGAATTATAAAAATTATGTCAGTTCGAATTTACAACATGCTTGAGCCGTGGGAAATATTACAAACTGCGTGAGTCTTGTGTAAATAAAGTGACAACAAATTTTCGTTATAGCAATGTACAAACAAAGTGGTGAACACTTGTGTACTGTTTGCCCTTGTACTCTAAGATGGGGTCAAATACTTAATTGTAATTGCAAGTATACTGGTCTTTTTTTTTTTTCCAAATACAATTGTGAATACAATACTTGATTCAAATTTAATTGCATTTGAAAATCCGACAAGTTACGCTTGCTCGTACATCACACGTAGTGTCACACAAACACACACACACACACACTAGAAAAAAGTAGCCTCTCACCTCCTTCCTTTTCCCCAGAAATAATACCAGCTGTTATTTTAGGGATTTCCCCATTTTCTTTTTCCTCTCCATTTCCTTATTTGCAATGTATGTATTCAAAGTATGCAATCATAGATTTTACAAATACAGAGCATAGCTGGTGTAGTTTTTGTCTCGTGGACAGAGGGACTTAAAAATCCATTAGGTCCTTCAGGGAGGGATTCTATACGTACTCCATTCAGGGCAGGGCCTATATGTAGAGTCCCTCCAATTGTGTTAAGGAACAGTCGCTTAATGTCAGGCGATATATGTGCTTGCACCATCGATTGCATTGTTAAAAACAGTTGCTATGTCCTAAATTAGTTAGGCAGCCGATCATAAATAATAGTTAGGTGCTGCTATGGGAACTACTGTATGTAGCTAGCATCATGAGCGCAGCGAGGGCGCTACACTTAGGGCCTGAGGGACCCTAAAAACAGTAGTTAACGACTGCCGCACAGCGCTTAACTAATTTAGAACCTAGCAACAGTTCCTATAACTACACAATTGGAGGTACTCTACATATAGAAGCCCTGCCCTGAAGGCGGGGCACTACATATAGAATCCCTCCCTGAAGGACCTAAGAGATTTAAAGTCCCTCTGTCACAATACAAAATACAAAAACTACAGTAGCTATGTTCCAACAATGGTGTTTTCCTCTGAGGCAGCACTTAACTATCATCATAGATTCAGATATTACTATGGATATCAAGTAGATCACTGCCACGATAAACAAGAAAAAAAGTTTAAGATATAATTAAATTGTCAGAGTACGATCTCAAGATAAATATTTGTTTTTGTTTGTTTACGAAGGTCCACGGATCGAAACGTTCTCTAACAATTAAACTGTGTTATGTAAAGGTAATCTACTCATTCAAGTAGCAATGAGCCTCTATGATATTGTTTGTATGTGTGGACATACATATGCCGTTTTGTACTTTGATCCTCATGTATGTTCTTTTGAAGGTCAACCTTGTTCCATAGTTCGCTAAGCAGAATCCTTTGGTTTATCAATCTTACCCATATTATTATCGGAATAAATTTAATAATTTACTCCTTGAATTAGGTTGTCTCTGACACGATCTAAATGTTGCTGTATGCAGTTAAGTCTCCTAGACTTACTAAGTTTACCAAGATAATTTTTTTTCCAAGCCAAGAAGCTGGGGTGAGTGGTTACTATGGTAATGATAAAACCTTTTACCATTTGTAATTTCAAAACTAGGCCTTTTTTTTTTTTTTTTTTTTTTTTAGTCAGAATGGCTTGTTTATATGTATCACTGCTTGTGAAAATTTAAAATGCTTTTTTAATTACTGTGCACATCTTGCTCGCCATTTGTGCTGAAGCACATCACAAGTTAATTCCATGTTGCATGCCTTTTTAAAAATTGACATTTTTTTTCCCCCTCCAGGTGTTGTCAGACACTGGCACTGAGCTGCTTACCATGTTCCAGATATCCAACATGACTGCTATTGCGTCTAACGTTAACAACTTGGTTACTGCCAGGGCGGCTTATGATAACATCTTTCAGAACACTACGGGAGGAGTCCTACCATTCCAGGTAGATGTGGGAGCAGGCCACATGGTCAACCCTAGACAGGTGGAACTGAAAGTCATCGACGGCAGCTCCGTTATGCCAACGCCGTCAGCAACCGTGAAGCCCGTTGCCGTAACTGTCACGCCATCTTCATGTCCAAGTGTTCCTGCACAACTTCACACGTTCAGTACCGTCCTCTGTCCCTCTCCTGTGCCATCTGGTACAGGGAAGACCTACTCGCGGGGTTATGTGGCTGGGATAGCATTTGGAATGATCTTGTTGGGCTCAACCACGACTCTACTTGTTATATTTGTAGGCTACTTAATATATTCCAAGTACAAGCAACGGTTTTCTTTGCGTACAGGATATGAGCGTCAAGTCAACACATAGCAAGCAGAAATCGACACTCGCTTGCACTGCAGTACATTGAGTGATACTATGTTTTGATTAAAGGCTGTTCTGTTTATCATCATTAACTTAGCGTCACTGTACAGCTGGGTACTTGCTAGTAATGACATAATTGTTACTTATTGATTTGTTTGTAATTCTTTTAATGCACAGAAGGAGATGTGGGTAACATTTATTAGTATGTATGACAAAAATGTTTAGATCAAGTAGTCCCAGGGTAATGAGTAGTTACATGCTTCCACTTGTTAATTAAGTGGAGGATAGTTTTGGCAATTTCACAGGTTTCCAAGTCAAATTTCGGTTATGTCCTGAAGCTACCACCTTACGCCATCAAGTTTCCTGCTCTAGAAAAGTCATTGCTTTCATGAACTAAATTCAGGGCGTGAATATCAGCACCTAATGCATTAATGCATGAATCCAGCTGCAAATGATGCAACATATTAACCTCGCTCTGTTCGTATACGAGCTAATTTGCACTTGTAACGAAGCTTACTGCAAATGTCTCTGGAGAAGTATAATTATGCGCGAGTAGTCTCGCGAGCCAGACCCTTTCCCCGCGTAGCGGTTAGGTAAAGGGTCTGGCTCGCGAGACTAATGAACGCCAGACGACGAGCACGACTTGGAAAATTAAGTGGGTAAAGAGTATTCATTTCTAAAAGTATTCATTTCTAAAAGTATTAAATGACGCAATGTGGGCGTATCCTTCAGCTTGAGTACATTATATTGCATTGGCTGGTTGGTTTAGCTTGCGGAGTTTACGTATGCAGTGAAAGATCGTTTTTAATTTAGTGCAGGCTTGATTTGCTTGAATGATGGAACGTCTACTTTACGTGTTCGTGTTGCTCTTCTCCTGTTCTAGCAGCCAGGAGCCACCTGCTTTCCCTGACTTCCCAAACTACTTTCAGGGCTCGGTGGAGTACTTCACTGTAGTGGAAGAATCCGGTTACAAGATGAGTGAAATACGCAGGGTACGCAGAGTGTGTGAGGTTTTAGCATTTGTAAATTCATCCTACAGCTGCACACACACACACACACACACACACACACACACAGTTCTAATTAAGGAAATAATTGGGGGAGTGGAAGTAATCATTGAAAGCAGTGTGTGTGTGTGTGTGTTTATAACTCAAAAATTGTGAATTGGAAGTGTGCAATTAAAATGGTGTTTCTCTAGAAGCTCGGTGTGATCGAAGTTGCTAAAAAATTGTCATTGTACTTCTTGCCACTTAGCAACGTAAGGGTGGACAAGAAGAGTGTGGTTGTACAACACTATTAGTGGTCCTAGTCCTCTAGGCTAAAACCCTTGAAGTAGAGCTACTGCCTCACCCTGCAGGGCCTCAGTCTGCAGGTCTAATTATGCCGGTGTAATTAATTTTGTGGTGCCATATACTGTAGTTGCTTCAAAACTTAATCCCTTCATTTCAGTGTAGCTATATTTATAGTGACATGTTTTTCTGTAAACAACAAAACAAGAGTAGAATTAATTAGAAGTTACTATAATATTGCTGTCAGGATCAGATGATGCCATTCCTGTGCTGTGTGGGGAAAGTCCTGACCTTACCTGATGCAACATTGTGGTCATGTGATTCATCCATAGTGTGATATCACAGTTGGTGTGTGCAAAGGAACCCATTCATGTGTCACTTCTTTCTGGCACTGCTTTATATCAGGAGGCATAATTGATTGGAACATTAGGGAGATGTCCCCTAATGCTCTTGAAATATTGAAATGAATTGAAATATGAGGTTGCTGACACAGCAAAGCCAAAGCCAACCAACAAACCTGACCAACCAACAGTGGCAAGCTGGTTATTCAGGTAGCTTGGTTTGTATGTATAAGGTGTGGATGCTGATCATTGGCCAGGATTTTCAAACTCTATGGATTTTAAAGATTTATACCTTCATTTTCCTTAAATATAATGGATTTTAACTTCCTGTCACATGTGTACCTTAGACAGTTAATTGTATTTTTACAACAAAATCTTTCCCCCTAAATACAACGGATTTTATGAAAAGGCACCTACCAATTCTCCTCCCCTCCTGAAATTTCCTATGTGTCTTTTGGATATCCCTAATACTAATATTTCATTCCACTTACTTTTTCCTGCTCTTGCTGTGTTGCTTGTAACAAAAGAATATGGTTGAAGTTTTGAGTTCGAGTCAGTAGTAATGAGTCTCGCTAGGAGTCCACAAATTGAAGTGTAACTTCCAGTCACGTGTGTACTTTGGATATTTTTACAAGATGAACACAAAAAATAGAATAGAGAGAACAATGTAACACAGAATTTTGAGAATAAAAATAATAAATAAAATATAATAAGTCTGATGATTGAGAAAGTGACTGTAGGCTGATCACGCTAATGCTACACACGTTCTTACGCGAAGTTGCCATGGAACAGGCAAGATATGATTAGAACGACTGTCACTCAATTGTAGAAAATAAAACAGTGAAAGACCAGTTACCAAAGTGACGACAAGGTCAACTGACAGAATTGACAATTTAGGGATCAAGATAACGTTGACCAAGCTTAGATGCTTGCCCACACATTTAATTACTTTACTACATCACTTCCAGTTATTTAAAATAGTCTTTCCCATCATGAGGCTAACCAATATCATACCTGCATGCCCCTAATTCGTTGACATCAAATAAATTTTCGTGCTAAAATTATACTATTTTAAAAATTAAGGCTCCATTCTAGCACCTTAACTGGTCCAAATTAAACAGCACCCAAAATACGTGGCATTCCTGTGCACGTAACAAAACACAGTATTTCTGTAGAGGATATTTAGTAACGTATCTAAACGGGCATATGGAGTGTGTGCTTATTTGTGTGAATAGAAGAAATCAGAAGTAAAGACCATGTGAGGATAATGATATTCATAGTCCCAGTGTTGCATCACCACACCCTTTCTTTAAGGTAGTAGGTAGTAAAAATCTATCGAGTTGTAAGAGAGAGTACACAGTGCAATGGAGAGATCTATTCAAAAGCGAATCTTTACATTTTTTATTCTAAGTACTCCCCCTGGTTCATTTGCCACGAGCTACGACTAAGGATGCATCAGTAATTTTATTAGTATTTTCCTCGATGCATTGACACTCCCCTCCAGAGGAGCAGCCATTAGTGCATTAGTTCCTGCCAACACGTTTCTTTGCCATACTAATTAACTGATTAATTATTAACTAATTAACCGATTAATTAATTGCTTAATTAATTAATTAAGATGATTATTTTGGTGTTGTTTTAGGATTATTATGATGGCTCCGCTGGACTGGCTCGTAGTGATATGGCAGCAAATGTACTCGATCCTAATGATAGTGGAACTATCATCTCCATTGTCGATCCCAGTCGCAAAGTGAATTATATCATTTATCCAGAATACAAGAACTGCACTGTCAAACCATTAGAAATTCCTGCTGGGGGAGGTGGCATTATCGTCAACCCGGATGGCTCTTACAAGTTTGGCAGTATCAATCAAATATTCTTCGTGGTCAATTCCTCGCTGTATACTTACACGGGCAACTCCAGTGCCCACGGCGTAGATTTGGACAACTGGTCGTATACCGGTGACATAGATCTTCCCGGTGGTTTGTCCTATCGTAATGCGACGCTCGGCCTTTCAATAGCTCGTTCCGGAACGGCGAGCATCTACGGTGCTAACAAGGACCCAGTCCCGTGGAAGATGTCCATCGATGGGACGATCTCGTCAGACACCTACAATGTCACCATTTCAACAGTTATTCGCTATTTTGGTTTGTCCTTCACTCGTCCGAGCTTCGACGTTTTTGACGTATCTCTTTGCCTTGAGCTCAAGGACTACATTGCTATAATCATGTCTATTCCGAAGGGACCAAACAACATGGTGGACTTCAGCAGCTTGAATGCAAACTTGAGGAAGAGCATCGTGGACTACACTGGACTGGACCCCATACAAGTGGGGAGTATTCAGGTAAAGGGTGGGTAGTGATCGCTCAGTTTAATGAGCAGCTCGTTGGATTATTGGAATTTCGTAGTAGCACTGGGTATAGGGATGTATTTAGTAGGGATAAATTTGGTAGGGATAGATTTGGTAGGGATAGATTTGGTAGGGATAGATTTGGTAGGAATAGATTTGGTAGGGATGTGGTAGTAACCACTCCAACACAGCTGGAGCTCCTTGCCGCACTTGTCCATAATAAGTCACATGTGGATGTAAGTTGGTGCTGAGACTGAACTGCAAGAAATACTTGGTCTCTTTCAAGGTTTAGCATGTAGTTCAAAAGCTGAGGTTCTCATTATGTTTCAAACTCCTCCTGTGTGTATAACTTTCTCTATCTGTTTTGATATCTAATCTCTCATCTCCACTGGTTTATTTGGGGTTGCCTGTGTACTGGTGTTATGTTTATGTGTTTGTACTTCATTTTCTTTCATGGTGAGTATAGCGTAAGCTTGTCAAAAAGTCAACTCCTTCATTTTTTTATAGCTGTTTGTTCAGTTCTACAGCACTAATAACACATTTGGGGGTTTATGATGTTTACCATTTCTTTATTATGTCACTGCTCTCTATTTTCATATTAGCAAAAGTCCATAATAAGTCACATGTGGATGTAAGTTTCATATTAGCAAAAGTCCATAGTAAGTCACATGTGGATGTATGTAAGTTGGTGCTGAGACTGAACTGCAAGAAATACTTGGTCTCTTTCAAAGTTTAGCATCTTTTTTTTTTTTTTTTTTGCTTGCCACTGCTGCATTATGGAACATATTGAATGTTTGTTGTTGTTAATGAGGATGGGTGGAGTTTGTCAGTGGTAGGGTTTGTGTAGTAGAGGGGGATTGCATGATGAGTATCATGCTATTTCTAACCACACCCACTTGTGAACCTGCCAAATTAGTGCCAGCTGCTGGAAATTATGTATGTGGCTATATTATAGATAGTTGTGTGTATGTGCACTTTTGAACTTTGGAAGCAGCTGGTTTATTGTTTGTTTGTTCACAGTTATGCCTGATTTTGTAGCAAAGGTCACCTCATCACTTTCTAATTAACTAATTATCACCTCTTATCACTTTCTAATTAATTAATTATCACCCACTAGAAAGTGGATGAAGTATCCCCAATTACCATAAATGAAAATGAAGTATGAAGCCCATATAGTTTACAAATATTACACCAGTGGACACATCAGACAGACCCCAAATAGTCCAGTAGAGGAGACAGGACTATGTAGCCTTGTTCTTAGATGAATTGGCCAGTCAGTCTTATAGTGAGAACTGGAAAGTTGCTACTGAATTCTCTGAGCTGTGGCAGCTAGTACTAGCCAACCTCTCTTACGTGCTCCTCAGTCTCTCAGTATAATGATTTAGCTAGCTGCCACTATAAGCATGCACTTTCAATGATGCCATCACATATAGTTGATACCAGGAGTGGGTGTGTAAAAAACAATGTGATATCATTGTGCAACCATTTACCCTCGGTGTGAGAGGGTTATAGTAATCGTCTTGTTTGTCTGTCTGTCTGTCTGTCATGCTCTGATTTGGAAATTGCTGACAATTAGCCGTTGATTTAGGTATCAACTTACTCAGAACGATATTAGACCTTTTATTGAGTGGCTCAATGGTGAGGATGTGGAGGTGGTGGTCAATTGTTCGAACCCAATAGGTACCTTATTTCTTTTCTTTTTTTTTCCCCCTTTGCTTTTCCCATTCAGTTTTCCCATTCAGTTATGACGATATTTTACCACCTCCGCTCGGCTCATGAATTATTCATGGACACACACCCCCATAGCCGTTACTGACACACAAATGTATTAATAAATTACTACTATTACTGTTATTATTATCATCATTAGTAGTATTGTTATTATTGTTGTTGTTTTTGTGTGTTTTAGATTACTTCCATTAAAGACAAGGAGTTGTTCACGACTCTCCAGTTGTCTAACATCACGTCTGCAGCTAACACTACGACAACTCCACTCACAGCAATGGCCGCATACAACAAAATTGCTCTCAACATAGTAAATGGGCAATTTCCCTTTCATGTCGACATTGGTTACGGGAATATGGTCACGCCCAAAGAAATCACCGTGAGCGAATTTGATGGGAACTTTACGACATCGACTCCAAGCACGACAACGGACCCGCCCCTTCCAGGCTCCAGTGAGATGCCGCTTCCTCCTACGACTACAACCACCACCGTCACTGTTACTATCACACCATCCGCATGCCCGAGCGTGCCTGCTCAGCCTCCCATGTCCAGCGCCAATCTCTGTCCCTCGCCTGTGGCCCCACCCTCGACGGGGAAGACTTACTCTCAGGGCTACGTGGCAGGACTGGCCATCGGGATGATCATCTTGGGCGCCGTTGTGGCCATTCTAATTTTGTTGACAGCGGTGTTTATTTGCTCGCGATACAAGAGGCTCTCTTTCCGAACTGGATACGAACAACACATCAACGATTACTAATCTGATTGCACACGCCTCTCGTCACGAGAAAAGAACTTTATGTGGTTATAAACATGGTGTGTATTATTTGTTGATATATGCATTTGTCACGCCCCTCACTTTTGTAGTTGCTGTGCTATGTGTCTGGATTTTACTGGAGTAATTAAAACAATTTGCATTGTGAAACTTCGCGTATGTTGTGACCTTTTCGTTTCCTGTCTTCAAAGATGTTACCACCACATCACCTCTTTGTTGACAGGTGTTTGTCGCCCTGACCCAACAAGATCTTGACTTGCCTCCATCTTTTAACGTCTTGAGCAGCTACCTTTTAGTAGTAGTTTCTTGTTTAAAAATAAAACATTTACAACTTGATGTTGCCAATTCCCCTCCCTCCCCCCAACGGCATTTTTTTCCTTCTTGAAACAACAGACGGGAATTGGCCTAGTAGAACAAAATTAGGAGAATAACAGGTAGTAAAAATTAGAATAACCTGTGCTCGTGATACACAATATAGAAGGTGTGTACTACACATATTTAAATATTCACATCATTGTCAATTGTCATTTCACTCCCGCTTAGTATCTCCATATTCTGTGAATATGGCTCGAAACGCGGGAGGCTGACTGCAGGTGTGATATCCCTTACCTACAACCATGTGTGAAGTCAGCACATGATTATTTTGAGGGGGGAAGTGGTGAGGATCAATGATATATGCGTGCTTGTGTGCTATACCTACATATAAGTAATACTACAATGGTTATTAATGATATTCACGATTGGAGTGGTGTATATTATAATGATGATGTGTGTTGTAATGTTAAAAAAAGAAGCCTAACATCAACTTGGCTGATTATACAAATAGTGAGAGACCTGTATTCATGATAAGATAAATAATGAAACATGGTGTTAATGTGTGTGTGCATTTTTCATACTTGGACGGAAGACTCGTGAAACCTCCGATAATGAATTCTCTGATGAGCTAATTACCTGTATTTAGTGACAGTCCAGCTTTGATTAGCTGTTCTTGACATTGGGTAAGGTGTAAATTCAAGACTGTTTCTCTAGAAACAGCAGTGATCCAGGTGGGATTTCGGGTGCCCCACACCACTTGCTGTAAAGAATGGCTTGTTCTCCAGCGAGTTCTAAGACTGGCTTCAAGAGCTTGGCTTGCAAGGCTCGAGGCACCTTTTTAATGCACAGGTATCCTGGATCTGGCCAGATATGCACAACTGCCTAGCAGCAGCAAGTGAATTTGCATTTTAGTGTGCGTGTGTGTGTGCACATTTAATATCATTCAGTCATTCTCGGCTGAAATAATTACAATAATAGAAAAATTTTCTCTTTTTAACAGCCAGTTGACCCTTGAAGAGGACTTCGGCAAGAAGTTGAAAAGTTGGGTTAAGTTATAATTAAAAATATTGGCTGTTAAAAAGAGAAAAAATTCCTATTATTATTTAATATCATGTGCATTGGCACATTGTTTGAAAACAAACAAACAAACTTATCATCAATCAGAAACAAAGTATGCAATTGTATGCTTTTCGCAGTTTTTATTGCATATTGGTGTAATTGTATTTGTGAGCTTTTTTTTTTAGTGCAAGCGTGGACTGTTGACATTTAGCTATACCTATGCAGAGAAGATAGTGTATTATTACAATAGTTAATGATATTCACGAGAAGCTTCATGTGCAATGCCAAAAAAGGAATCCATGTTAGATGCTGTGAGTAACGAGAAAAACAGTCCTGAACACATATAATTAAAACATTGTGTGTGTGTGTGTGTGTGTGTGTGTGAGTGTGTGGTGGCTCTGCCTCCCACCAGCCTCACCAGTCCACCCAGCTGTGATTAGTTTAACCATGGCACCTTTTTTTTGAGAATTATTCTTAGCTATGTTTATACTATACTAATAAACCAAAAGCTTTTCAAGTTGTTGTACAGATATGCTTCTGATTCATTGTGTTGCACAAGCCCAACATAGTTTCCCATGTGGTACGATATTGCCTTTGTTTCAGGATCCTTGGCATTTCTCGTGTGGTACTGATCGTTATGTGTCATATAAGTGTGCCTGGTGGTGATCCCCACCTTAGATCACTGTGAGGCGAGGAGTAACTCAGGTGGCAGTCTGCCATCTCGGCACAACCACAACATTGTGCTATTGCATCTGCGCTGCACCATCTGAAACTGTACAATTTCTTTGAAGCTCCATTAATTCTAATTGAACATCAAAGCAGCTGCACCATTTCAATCAATTCTATGGTCTTTAAGTTTAATCCATCTTAATTATAAGTGTTTGAACTGTAATTCAGTCAAATAGTTTGCTCCAACAGAATCAATACAATTAATACCAAGATTAAAATTTGTCCCTTTCGTGTATGTGGCAATTTATTCCGACAGAAATTGAATATCACTTAAATCCAACACGTTCCTGCTGAGGTCTAGAGTAATTGGGGGCAGTGTGTTAGTACCTCACTTAAAAAAAATTGCACTTTGAACTTTGTGAAGCCTGACTCTATTCAGTGCCAAATAAATTAGCTGCTCAAGTTTTGCACTTTTGAAGCATCCCAAAATCTAATATATTTCTTTAATCTTCAATAATTTAACTTAGAGGGGGAATGTAATTACATTTGTTTGTGGTCATGTATTGACATTCCGTTTTGGGTCATTTGTCACCTCCTCTTTGTCTTGTCCATATATTATACTCATTTAATTATTTGAGTGTATGAAAAGCCAGTGAATAGTTTTCTTACTTGGTGGCAATAGTGTTAATTCTCACTCAAAGTCTAACACACGGCAGACTGCCTTGTTGCACACTGCTTACTGAAATTCACATGTGGCAAGTATTGAACGACGATGGTTGCTAGGATATCATGTGATGGTAAATTCACATGTGGCCAAGATTTGAATGATAGTTGCTAGGATATCATGTGATGTTAAAGCATTTGCATTTCATACTAATATTTATGGGAGCCATACAAGTAGCTTTATGGGAGGTCATGTGATAATAAATATCATTCCGAGAGCTATTTCAGAAATCGTTGACCCAATTTGCTGTAAACACCATGACTGAGCTACAGAAAATGGATGTTATGAGAAAATATGAAGACGCACTTATATCTGCTGTAGAGAAGATTCATAATTTGGTAGAAGTTGCTAACTCTCTGTTCTCTCAACGATTAATTCCAAAAGACATTCACAATAACTTCTTCTCATTGGATCCTGATCCTGATCATTTGGATCCAGCTTTAAAAGCAAGGTATTTGTTGCATGTTGCATTGACAACCACTAATACTAAGGCAAGCCAGGTTAATACTCTCATTAAAGCATTGAGCAGTTTTAGAGAAATGAAAGCAGTTACTTACAATTTGCTGAAGGAAATCAATGGAAGTGAGGCTGGTAAACCTAATGCAGTAAATTTCTTTGATGAGGACACCAATATAGTCTTAGAAATGCATGTAAATTTGTTAGCTGAGATATTACAAGAGGTGTCACATAAATGGGAGGAAATTGGAATAGCTCTATATCTTTCTAAGTCTAACAGAGATGAATGTCGTAATAGTCACACTAATAACCTTAGACTATACAATATATTGCTACAATGGTATAATGATTGTCAACACCCAACATTAGGAGCCTTAAAGAAAGCTCTTAGAAGTGAAATTGTAAGTGAAGCTCGGGTATCGGAAAACTTTGTCAAAGAATTTCAAGAAAAAATTATTACTTTAGTACCTCCTCTGACTGAAACAGCACATCAGAAAAAATCTTCTTTTACATTAAAACCAAACTACTACAAAGTTTCTGATGGTAAGTCTACGATTTTAGAAGCAACAAGTGCTTGTAATGAATCAGAAAAGTACCACTGGCTTAAAAATGGAGAGCAACTCTGTGATGATTTGAAATATAGCGGAGTATGCCAGAAGTTTCTGCTAATAAAAAAGGCATGTCAAGGAATACAGGGAAATTATAGCTATAGCATTGGACAAAAGGAACCAACAACTTTAAAAGTTATTTTCTCTCGTAAAAAAAAGAATCTTCTGAAATTTTACGAAAGAATACCTGAAATAAACAATGACTCGTGGCCTCCAGTTGGAAGCTCTAGTTTCATTAAACTAGCTCTTATAAAGGAAAACAGACCTTACAATAAAATCCATGATGATTCAGTTAGGGGAGACATGGATGACATTTTGAAAGAGAAGGAAACAGGAGAGTATAAATTATTATTCCAAAAATATGAGGAAGGAGCATTTGTCTTGATAGAAGGACGACCAGGTAGTGGTAAAACTACTCTAACTCGAAAAATGAGTAAAGACTGGGCCTCTAAACCTAATATTTTAATGGGCTCCAATTTGGTTTTCCTAATTTCATTACGCATGTTAAGCTCTGAAGGTCTTACATTATCTTATATTCTGGAACTTTTTTATAGCAGTTCTGACATGAGAAAAGAATTAGTAGATAAAATAGAAAAACAGAATGGCAAAGGGTGCTGCTTTATTGTTGATGGTTTGGATGAATATCAGCCAAGAAATGACCCCAATAATCTCATTCATAAACTTCTGTATCGAAAATACCTCCACAATTCTATGGTTATTGTGGCTTCGCGTCCTATAGGGTCCGTTGATTTGAGACGTTATGTTACAATATCAAAAAGAATAGAAGTGCTTGGTTTCTCTAGAGAGTCTATATTCAAATATGTGGACTCCTATTTCTCTCAAAATGAGCACAGCATGCAAAAAGAGGGTGAATTAAAAGACTACTTAAGGAGTCATGTAAACCTATTACACATGTGCTATTTGCCTGTGCATGCTGCCATGATATGCTTCATCTACCAACAGCCTATTGAAGACATTCCAGTAACTGAGACTAAAATGTATGAATATTTCACACTTCTAACTATCAAGCGCAAGTTAGAATGTGATGGCAATCCAATAGAATACGATAAATTAAGTGATTTGGATGGAGATATATTTAAGTCATTTATTAAAGTTTGCAAGCTAGCTTTTGAAATGACAATACAGTCAAAGCAAACTATTACATTGGGCCCCACTCTTTCTAAAAACGGTTCCGATGTCCATTCCTTGGGCTTAGTTACTGTAGATAAAACAGCAAAACTGTTTGGTGTGAAAGATTTGTATTCTTTCTTACATTTGACCTTTCAAGAGTTTCTCGCAGCATGTCATATACGAATGTGTCCTACGGAGAAGCAGCTTGAAATAATCAGAAAGAATGTTAATAACGAAGAAATGCTTATGGTATGGAAGTTTTTTTGTGGATCCAATACTTTCAACTTTGGTAGCACCAACGCCCTGGAAATCATGAAATCGAAACATTTAAATGATTTATATAGGATACAGTGTGCATTTGAGTCACAGCAAAGCATCGTTTGTGACTCCATATTTGTAGGCCGTGATATCAGGTCTCTGGAATTTAATAATCAAGTTTTTTTACCAACTGACTGGAATGCACTAGCCTACTTGTGCAATGAAACCTCAACTACCGGCATCGCCTTGATATTCAATGGCTGATGAAAATGGAGCTCAGATATTAATAGATAAAATTAAGAGTGCTGAAGTTTACAAAGTAACTTCTCTTAGCTTTTCTGTCAAAAGTCATAAAAAAGGTCAGATTGAGGCTATCATGCTATTATTAAAACGGTTCCATTTCTTAAACGAACTTTGCTTGAAGAACGTTGAATTAGGACCAGAACAGATTGAATTATTAACAGATGATATAAAACTACCAAATCTCAAGTATTTAGGAATTCGCATGCCAATCAAGCAAGCAGAACATTCTAGGCAATGCAGATGTAAAGATTTGTTAGATAAGTTGTCATTTGGCAGTTCTAACTTGGAAGAAGTAAGATATATTTATAATGAGTTTAGTTCTGAAAGCCACAAGAAGTGTTTTATTCACTTGTTAAATTCCTTCAATTGCAAAACTAAGCCCCTTTGTGGTGATATTCCTGAGAGTATTTTAAGCAATATAGATATTGATTTGTCTTTGGTCCCCGACTTCCTCAAAATTCCAAACTTGATACTTGTGAACTGCAATTTAGTCGATTCTGATTTGAAATATCTAATGAATGCAGATCTTATAAGAAACTTGGAATCACTTCAATTGGATTTTAATCAAATAACATGTTCTGGGGCAATTGCTGTATCTCAAATTATACAAAAGTGCACTAAATTAACCCACTTGTCTCTGTCATGCAACATGATAGGCAATGATGGAGCCATGGCCATTTCTGGTTCGTTGTTACCTTCTAAATTACAGGAGTTAGATTTGGAGGGGAATTGCTTTGGGGATGAAGCAGCCCTAGCTTTAGCCAAGATTTCATGTGAAATGTGTGACAATTTTAAACTAAAATTGAATAATTGTCGTATTTTGAGAGGAACTATGAACAAGTTACAAGAATTGTCTCACAAAGTTAAAATAGACAACAAAAACAGTGTATTAAAACTCGTTAGTTTGTCCCATCCAGATTCTATTAATAGAGCCATACATTGCCATGGTAACATGCTAACACTAAATCTTAGTGACAGAAGGTTTTGTGATTCAGCAACTGAGGCACTAGCTCAAGGAATCCAACATTGCCACTTTTTAAGAACTTTAAATCTTAGCAACTGTGATTTGAAGAAAATAAATGACTTGTTTAGGAACATTAGATTCTGCTCTAATCTGAGAATTCTTGACTTGAGTAGGAATAGGCTTGGATGTGAAGGAGTAGAAAGCATGGCCTATCACTTGAAAGACATTCAACTTGAAATCTTAAATTTAAGTGATACCAGTATTGGTAGTCAAGGTGCTGCTGGCCTAGCAAGATGGTTAAGAATAGGCAAGAGATTATTCAAATATAAGACTGTCAGTGCAGACGCCAAATATGAAGAATTTCTTCAGAAACATTTGAATGACCACATTGAGAGGAACGGATGCGATGGTAAATCATACGCAAGACAAGGACACAAGTGGTATGGCAGTTTGCTAGATTTAGACTTGAGTGGCAATAGTATATGCTGTGAAGGTGCAGCTGCTTTAAGTACTGGATTGAAGTATTGCTGTAAGCTAGAGGTTCTGAGTCTACAGAAAAATATAATAATGCAGGATGGTTGTGAAGTCTTGTTTAAAGGGCTAAAAGGATGCACTTTATTAAAGAACCTAAAGTTGGACAGTAATCAGCTGTCAAATATTGGTGAATCATTTTGGACGCTGGAGAGGTCAATTCACTTGCAAGAGTTGAGCTTAAACAACAATTGTATTGAGGAACTCACTGTTAATGAGGCTCAAATTTTACTCCAAGGATTGGGTAGTTGCACTAACTTAAAAATTCTATACTTAAAAAATAACAAAATTGGCTTAAACGGAGCCAGGGCATTGCAACAAGCCATGAAGTCCTTGACAACATTAGAGGAAGTAAGAGTTGGAAATGTTGGCAGATATTCTGGATATATCATGAAAGGAATTAAAAATAGTCACAAGCTTAAATCATTACATATTCAAGACAATATTATAGACTTGGGTTGTTTCAAGCTATTGGCAAAGAGTGTGAAACATGATCAACTAGTACATTTGAAACTTGGCAACACTGGAATTCATAAAGTTCAGGGAGCTAAACTATTAAGTGAAGGGTTGAAACACTGCCCCAAAATACAGTCGCTAGATCTAAGCAGAAACAATTTAGACTCATGTGACCTCCAGATTTTATCAGTGGGAATAACAGTGTGCCGAGATTTGATGAATCTTGATCTCAGTACAAACAATATTGACTCTGTTGGAATAATACAGTTAGCTGAAAGCATGAACTATTTTACCAATCTCAAATCGATCAGTCTTAAAAGCAACAAAATTGGTTCAGATGGAGCAATTGCGCTGATGAAGTCCATAGTGAATTGCATTGAGTTGGAACACTTGCAGTTTCAGTGTAACAGTATAGGTCCAGATGGTGCAGTAGCAATTGCTCATTGGGTATCAAACACATCGAAGAGACGACCGGATCAGAATTCCACCTTGTTAGTACTGAATCTTGCTTTGAATTCTATAAAAAGAAAAGGTGCTGTGGAAATAGCCAAAGTGTTAACATTATGCAAAAATCTCAGTTTTTTTAGCATATCAGGAAATAATATTGACTTTAAAGCTTCTGATCCTCTTGCAAATGGACTAAAAAATTGTCAACAATTACACACTCTATTTCTTAACAATAATAATTTTGGTGATGAGGGTGTCACTTTACTTGGGGAAGGTCTAAAACATTGTCAAAAACTGAAAAAACTGTCACTTTCATTCACCGGGGGGACTGTGATTGATTGCATAAAATATAATCGTAGCCTACGATACATATATATTGAAGAAAGCCTATCGTATGAAAGAGCATTTGAATTTGTATTGCCTCAATGCAGTGTTTGTACTGATGATTATGGCATTGTGTGCATGAAAAATAAACAATAGATAATGTTTGATGACAACTGCAGCATTCTAAAGAACTCAAAATATACTACTGGCATTATCTTTTGCCGAATAGGAATCTCTATAGGCATAATTCAACACCCTTAGGTATGTATAAACTAGTAATGTAGCTATGGGTAGTTATAATACAATAGATATTTGACTTCAAAATTTTTGAACTACAAACAGCATTCATTTCAATAGTTGAACATAAAATTTACATACTAAATTATTAAATATCATTTGCTGTGTCATGATTGCTATTTTATCTTTTCTTTTCTTTTACAGAAAGCTGCAGCAGACAAGACTAGATATAACTACTATTGAGATAAAGCAAAAATTTGAAAAATAAATGTAAGTTAACATTCCCTGAGTGAGTGAGTATTCATACCATTGTATTTGTTTATGTCATTGTATTTGTTTATATCATTGTATTTGTTTGTTGTTGTGATTTTATAGCTTAAACAGCAGAAGAATACAGAAAAATTCATGAGAGATTCTAAAAAGCAAGTCACACAGAAGCCACACATATCCTGAACAGAATCATCAAAAATATGAAGCCAGTTACAATCACATTATATTTTCATTGTAACATTTATCATTCTATATTGTACTTCAAATTTTCAAGCTGATTACTATTTTCAATTTTAATTTCAACTTTCACTATTCATGAGAATGTTGGGCCTACATAGTGAGTGTCACAGAAGAAAAAAAATCTCACCCAAATCCAGAACAAAACAGAATTTCACACATTAGTGATGCTTGAAAAACTCTTAGCTAACAAAATATCTATTATTAGCTATATAATTTATACACAATGTTGGCAAAACTTGAGTTGTCCTATCCTTGCCTACTGTAGCTAATACACACTAATTCAACATCTGAATCATTGACAATTACTATAATATAGTAATAATTATATTATTATATTATTGTACAATTCCTGTTTTGAAATGAATGGAATGCGTATGATGTTTCCTCCATAGTGAGTAATGAACCCAAATGCTACAGCATTCTCCACCAAAGACTAGCTATAATTGCTAAGCGTGTGGGTACAGCGCTCACCTCAAACTTAATTATCATATCTCTGAAGATAGTTACACTTATTGCCCGCAATGGTCTACTAGGCTGGAGCCTCTCAAAGTTTGAAGAGGGATCAGTGCCACAAAATTTTGCTGTGGGATAACCCTTTCAATAACAATTGTAATAGTTGTGGCATCATTCAGGGATAACAATAATCATAATTGTTTTACAGGTCACATCAAATGACACTTGGTAACTTTGATTCAACTAAAGTACAAATTTGTTTATTATATTAAATTGGTGAGGTCACAGATATCATGGACCAAAGTAGCCATGAGGAATGGCATCATTATGAACAATGTAATATCAACTCAAAAAAAATTCATATGTAGTAGGACATGTGACAATGAATATAGTTAGTAGAGAGAATAAGGGTATTCAGAGGTCATGTGATGACACCTGCCACTGTTTGGATGCTTCATTTTGTACGTAGCCATGGCTGACTCACAGAAAATGGATATTCTGAGAGAACACAAAGAGGCTCTCACTTTGGCAATGGAGAAGGTTCAGTCTATGGAGAAAGTGGCTGGTTCCCTCTTTTCTGGTAAAATCATTTCAGACGAAAACTTCAAAAAATTCACATCTTTGGATCCTGATCCTGATCATCTAAACCCTACATTAAAAGCAAGGTATTTGTTGCATGTGGCATTCTCAACCATTGAGAAAATGGTATCGTTAAGCACTGGAAAGGGTTTGACTTTGATCTTAAAATTCTTAGAGATATTACAAAGATACGATGAGATGAAAGGTATTTGTTACTATTTGCTAAAAGAGATTAGAGAGAATGAGTCAGATGAAGTCAGTAAAGAGAAAGACTTTGTTTTGGTAGAAGAGCATGTTAACATATTAGCAGAAGTGTTACATAATGTATCCCATAAATGGGAAGAAATTGGAATAATGTTGAAACTCAGTCAAGCAGACATAGAAATAGCAAAATTGTCTAGTAATAAATGTATATTGTATCAGATTTTATTACAATGGTACAATAAGAAGCGTTTCGTAAGTCTAGATATTTTGAAGAATGCTCTTCAAAGTGGGCTCGTAAGTGAGACTGCGACATCTGAAACTTTTTTGAATGACTTTCGAGAAAAAATGCTTACTATGGAGCCATTTGCGGAAAGACTTAAAATGGATCGCATTCAAGTTGATGGGTTAAGTGACTGTCAAGTTTCCGATGGTAAGTCTACCATTTTGGAAGTTCAGTCTAATGAGTCTGACAAACTCCAGTGGTATAAAGGTAACAAATCACTCTGTGACAATGGCAGATACTCTGGTGTCTCTAGTAACATGTTGTTTATTAAGCATGCTTGTCAAGGAATAGAAGGCAAATATTCCTGTAGTATTAATGGAAATATTCGAGCTACTGCAAAGAAAACATTAACAGTTATATTTTTACCAGAAAAAAAGAATCTTTTAGATATTTATTCTCGCAAACCTGAAATCAGTAAAGACTTATGGCCTCCAGTTGGTAATTCGACTTTTATTACACTCGCCCTAATAAATGAAGACAGGACAATAAATAAAATTCATGATTATTCAGTTAGAGGAGATATGGATGATATCTTAAGAGAGAAAAATGTCGGTGAGTATGAATTATATTTTCAAAAATATGAAGATGGAGCGCTTGTTTTAGTAGAAGGACGGCCAGGTAGTGGTAAATCTACTCTTACCCGTAAACTTAGCAAAGACTGGGCCACTACACCTGACATTTTGACGGGCGCTAATTTTGTGTTCTTGATATCTCTTAGAATCCTAACTGCTTCTCGCGATATTACTCTTTCTCTTATCCTAGAACCGTTTCATAGTAGTGCTGATATGAGAGATAAGCTAGTTTTTAAGATAAAGAGAATGGCAGAGGTTGCTGTTTTATTGTTGACGGTTTAGATGAGTACAAGCATAGAGATAAGGAAGATAATTGCATTCATCGGCTAGTACACAAAAAATACCTTCCAAATGCTATGATCATTGTAGCTTCACGTCCTGTAGGATCTGTCAACTTACGATGTGATGGCGATATTATAGTATCAAAGCGTATAGAAGTGCTCGGCTTCTCTAGAAAATCTATTTTTAGTTACATTGATTCATATTATTCACCAGACGTACAAACAGCCAAAAAATTAAAAAACTATTTGTTATCACATGTAAACCTATTACACATGTGCTATTTGCCCGTGCATGCTGCCATGATATGTTTCATTTACCAACAGCCTATTGAACGCATTCCAGTAACTGAGACTAAAATGTATGAATGTTTTACGCTTTTGACTATTAAGCGCAAATTAAAGCGTGATAAGATCACCAAGGTATATGGCTCATTGAGTAATCTAGATGGAGTTATATTAGATTCGTTCGTTAAAGTTTTGAAACTTGCATTTGAGATGACAGTAGAGTCAAAACAAACAATTATTACGGAATATAGCGAATCCGATCTCCCTGAAAATTGTGATGTCCATTATTTGGGCTTAGTCACAACAGATGAAACAGCTGAGCTCATTGGCATGCAAAACTTTTGCTCTTTTTTACATTTGACCTTCCAAGAGTTTCTCGCAGCATGTCATATACAAATGTGTCCTACGGAGAAGCAGCTTGAAATAATCAGAAAGAATGTTAATAATGAAGAAATGCTTATGGTATGGAAGTTTTTTTGTGGATCCAATACTTTCAACTCTTGTAGCACCAACGCCCTGGAAATCATGAAATTGAAACATTTAAATGATTTATATAGGATACAGTGTGCATTTGAGTCACAGCAAAGCATCGTTTGTGACTCCATATTTGTAGGCCGTGATATCAGGTCTCTGAAATTTAATAATCAAGTTTTTTTACCAACTGACTGGAATGCACTAGCCTACTTGTGCAATGAAACCTCAACTACCGGCATCGCCTTGATATTCAATGGCTGCACGTTTGATGAAAATGGAGCTCAGATATTAATGGATAAAATTAAGAGTGCTGAAGTTTACAAAGTAACTTCTCTTAGCTTTTCTGTCAAAAGTCATAAAGAAGGGCAGATAGAGGCTATCATGCTATTATTAAAACGATTCCATTTCTTAAACGAACTTTGCTTGAAGAACGTTGAATTAGGACCAGAACAGATTGAATTATTAACAGATGATATAAAACTACCAGATCTCAAGTATTTAGGAATTCGCATACCAATCAAGGAAGCAGAATGTTCTAGACAATGCAGATGTAAAGATTTGTTAGATAAGTTGTCATTTGGCAGTTCTAACTTGGAAGAAGTAAGATATATTTATAATGAGTTTAGTTCTGAAAGTCACAAGAAGTGTTTTATTCACTTGTTAAATTCCTTCAATTGCAAAATTACGACCTTTTGTGATCTTATTCCTGAGAGTATTTTAAGCAATATAGATATTGATTTGTCTTTGGTCCCTGACTTCCTCAAAATTTCAAACTTGATACTTGTGAACTGCAATTTAGTCGATTCTGATTTGAAATATCTAATGAATGCAGATCTTATAAGAAACTTGGAATCACTTCAATTGGATTTTAATCAAATAACATGTTCTGGGGCAATTGCTGTATCTCAAATTATACAAAAGTGCACTAAATTAACCCACTTGTCTCTGTCATGCAACATGATAGGCAATGATGGAGCCATGGCTATTTCTGGTTCGCTGTTACCTTCTAAATTACAGGAGTTAGATTTGGAGGGGAATTGCTTTGGGGATGAAGCAGCCCTAGCTTTAGCCAAGATTTCATGTGAAATGTGTGACAATTTTAAACTAAAATTGAATAATTGTCATATTTTGAGAGGAACTATGAACAAATTACAAGAATTGTCTCACAAAGTTAAAATAGACAACAAAAACAGTGTATTAAAATTCGTTAGTTTGTCCCATCCAGATTCTATTAAAAGAGCCATACATCGCCATGGTAACATGCTAACACTAAATCTTAGTGACAGAAGGTTTTATGATTCAGCAACTGAGGCACTAGCTCAGGGAATCCAACATTGCAACTTTTTAAGAACATTAAATCTTAGCAACTGTGATTTGAAGAAAATTAATGACTTGTTTAGGAACATTATAGATTCTGCTGCTCTAATCTGAGAATTCTTGACTTGAGCAGGAATAGGCTTGGATGTGAAGGAGTAGAAAGCTTGGCCTATCACTTGAAAGACATTCAACTTGAAATCTTAAATTTAAGTGATACCAGTATTGGTAGTCAAGGTGCTGCTGGCCTAGCAAGATGGTTAAGAATAGGCAAGAGATTATTCAAATATAAGACTGACAGTGCAGACGCCAAATATGAAGAATTTCTTCAGAAACATTTGAATGACCACATTGAGAGGAACGGATGCGATGGTAAATCATACGCAAGACAAGGACACAAGTGGTATGGCAGTTTGCTAGATTTAGACTTGAGTGGCAATAGTATATGCTGTGAAGGTGCAGCTGCTTTAAGTACTGGATTGAAGTATTGCTATAAGCTAGAGGTTCTGAGTCTACAGAAAAATATAATAATGCAGGATGGTTGTGAAGTCTTGTTTAAAGGGCTAAAAGGATGCACTTTATTAAAGAACCTAAAGTTGGACAGTAATCAACTGTCAAATATTGGTGAATCATTTTGGACGCTGGAGAGGTCAATTCACTTGCAAGAGTTGAGCTTAAACAACAATTGTATTGAGGAACTTACTGTTAATGAGGCTCAAATTTTACTCCAAGGATTGGGTAGTAGTTGCACTAACTTAAAAATTCTATACTTAAAAAATAACAAAATTGGCTTCAACGGAGCCAGGGCATTGCAACAAGCCATGAAGTTCTTGACAACATTAGAGGAAGTAAGAGTTGGAAACGTTGGCAGATATTCTGGATATATCATGAAAGGAATTAAAAATAGTCACAAGCTTAAATCATTACATATTCAAGACAATATTATAGACTTGGATTGTTTCAAGCTGTTGGCAAAGAGTGTGAAACATGATCAACTAGTACATTTGAAACTTGGCAACACCGGAATTCATAAAGTTCAGGGAGCTAAACTATTAAGTGAAGGGTTGAAACACTGCCCCAAAATACAGTCACTAGATCTAAGCAGAAACAATTTAGACTCATGTGACCTCCAGATTTTATCAGTGGGAATAACAGTGTGCCGAGATTTGATGAATCTTGATCTCAGTACAAACAATATTGACTCTTTTGGAATAATACAGTTAGCTGAAAGCTTGAACTATTTTATCAATCTCAAATCGATTAGTCTTAAAAGCAACAAAATTGGTTCAGATGGAGAATGGTGCTGTGGAAATAGCCAAAGTGTTAACATTCTGCAAAAATCTCAGTTTTTTTAGCATATCAGGAAATAATATTGACTCTAAAGCTTCTCATCCTCTTGCAAATGGACTAAAAAATTGTCAACAATTGCACACTCTATTTCTTAACAATAATAATTTTGGTGATGAGGGCGTCACTTTACTTGGGGAAGGTCTAAAACATTGTCAAAAACTAAAAAAACTGTCACTTTCAATCACCGGAATTCGAAAAGAAGGGACTGTGATTGATTGCATAAAATATAATCATAGCCTACGATACATATACATTGAAGAAAGCCTATACTCGTGTGAAAGAGCATTTGAATTTATATTGCCTCAATGCAGTGTTTGTACTGATGAGTATGGGCTTGTGTGCATGAAAAATAAACGGTAGATAATGTTTGATGACAACTGCTGCATTCTAAAGAACTCAAAATATGCTACTGGCATTATCTTTGACGAATAGGAATCTCTATAGGCATAATTCAACACCCTTAGGTATGTATAAACTAGTAATGTAGCTATGGGTAGTTATAATACAATTTATTGCAGCTTTGATATTTTTACTTGAATATTTCCGCATCACGCGAGCGTTCTGTATTCTCCCATATTGTACGGTTTATATTGTACGCTACTTGTAGCGCGCGCGTAGCGAGTAAAATCAATGAAAATTGTATTGTAACCGGTTGAGAAAATTTTCAAAGAAGCAATAAATCACTTATCACACTCGTCGTACAATATGGGAATGATATTTTACTCTCACGCCACATTTTCACTCGCCTTTGGCTCGTGAAAATATTTTGCGTGCTCGTAAAATATTTTCCCATATTGTACTCTGACTCGTGCTATAAGTATTATATATATCTGACTTCAAAATTTTTGAACTACAAACAGCATTCATTTTAATGGTTGAACTTAAAATTTAAATACTAAATTATTAAATATCATTCACTGTGTCGTGATTGCTATTTTATCTTTTCTTTTCTTTTACAGAAAGCTGCAGAAGACAAGACTAGATATAACTATTATTGAGATAAAGCAAAAATTGAAAAATAAATGTAAGTTAACATTCCTTGAGTGAGTGTTCATACCATTGTATTTGTTTATGTAATAGTATTTTGTTTATATCATTATATTTGTTTATGTCATTGTATTTGTTTATATCATTGTATTTGTTTGTTGTTGTGATTTTATAGCTTAAACAGCAGAAGAATACAGAAAAATTCATGAGAGATTCTAAAAAGCAAGTCACACAGAAGCCACACATATCCTGAACAGAATCATCAAAAATATGAAGCCAGTTACAATCACATTATATTTTCATTATAACATTTATCATTCTATATTGTACTTCAAATTTTCAAGCTGATTACTATTTTCAATTTTAATTTCAACTTTCACTATTCATGAGAATGTTGGGCCTAGCTAGTGAGTGTCACAGAAGAAAAATAAATCTCACCCAAACCCAGAACAAAACAGAATTTCACACATTAGTGACACTTGAAAAACTCTTAGCTAACAAAATATTTATTATTAGCTATATAATTTATACACAATGTTGGCAAAACTTGAGTTGTCCTATCCTTGCCTACTATAGCTAATACACACTAATTCAACATCTGAATCATTGACAATTACTATAATATAGTAATAATTATATTATTATTTTATCATGTACTGAACTCAAGTACTCCCATAGAGATTAATACAAATGAAACTACCCCAATATTTTCCCATATTGCGTCCCCTTGGGCATTCTAACAAGTGTTACTTAGGCTAATTTTATATTTTTAGGTTTTTTGTTAAATCTTAATAATAATACATTAATTTGATATATCTGTCTATTGCTATGTAGTTATGTATGAATTGTAAATCACTTCATTTGTGGTTGTGTGTCATTAGGTGCAGTGGACATTGTGGTGAAACTTTGTGTTTGTGTCGCTGTAGGAAAACCAATATTTATTGTACAATTGGTGATTGTTGCTCCAGTAAAGAAGGACTGAGCACTTAAATCTTGGTTCATAGTACCACTCAATGGTGTTGTAGGGTATGAAGAAGATGGATTAGTTTCAGGCTTTTTGTATGAGTTCAAGACATGAGACATTTCCTTTTGCTGTTTGTAATGATGCTTTTTTTTATAGCTATTAGACTTTGTAGATTTTTATGCCCAGTTAGTTGGATTATCTGTGTTTCTGGTACACTATTCTTGGTAGAAATGTAACCATTGTTTTTCGAGCTGAATGATTTGTTTTCCCCCAGACAATCCAGCACTTGCAGCCATCCTTTTCATTATTGTATTGATTCTATCCTTCCCCATCTTCTTTTTTTTTGTACCAAATGTCATCATTGGAGTAATTGCAGTTCACAGCCAGATAAATGGGGATTCCGATTTACACATTTCAACTGGACACTTTTGAAGTAACTTTTCAAAAATACGTAAGGGACAGGGAGAGATATAGTTGGGGGTGGTCCACAAACATTTCCAACTCTACATCGTCCAAACACACAGAAGAAGATGCTTCTTCTACGTGCTTAGTTTCCTCCGTTTGTCCGTTAGTATAGACTGGATTAGCAACAGTTGGTTCTATAGGGAGTTTCTGTAGATATTCAGATTGTTTCTCAATCATTTCAAGAACTTCGTCATCAAAAAAATCCTGTAATAAAATATCTTCAGCCATAACAACGTTAGCTTACTGGTTTAGCTACAGAAAAATTGTCATTGCTAAGAGTAAGTTTGCGCATGCGTACATGATAAATGTTATACTTGAATACGCGAAATATCACTCGTCTGATCGGGGTGTTGGCACTCGTCCCAATACATCCCGACAGACTCGTGATATTTTGCAGTATTCAAAGTATAACATATATTTATTGTACAATTCCTGTTTTAAAATGAATGGAATGCGTATGATGTTTCCTCCATAGTGAGTAATGAACCCAAATGCTACAGCATTCTCCACCAAAGAGTAGCTATAATTGCTATGCGTGTGGGTACAGCGCTCACCTCAAACTTAATTATCATATCTCTGAAGTAAGTTACACTAATTGCCAGCAATGGTCTACTAGGCTGGAGCCTCTCAAAGTTTGAAGAGGGATCAGTGCCACAAAATTTTGCTGTGGGATAACCCTTTCAATAACAATTGTAATAGTTGTGGCATCATTCAGGGATAACAATAATCCATAATTGTTTTACAGGTCACATCAAATGACACTTGGTAACTTTGATTCAACTAAAGTACAAATTTGTTTATTGTATTAAATTGGTAAGGTCACAGATATCATGGACCAAAGTAGCCATGAGGAATGGCATCATTATGAACAATGTAATATCAACTCAACAAAATTCATATGTAGTAGGACATGTGACAATGAATATAGTTAGTAGAGAGAATAAGGGTATTCAGAGGTCATGTGATGACACCTGCCACTGTTTGGATGCTTCATTTTGTACGTAGCCATGACTGACTCACAGAAAATGGATATTCTGAGAGAACACAAAGAGGCTCTCACTTTGGCAATGGAGAAGGTTCAGTCTATGGAGAAAGTGGCTGGTTCCCTCTTATCTGGTAAAATCATTTCATATGAAAACTACAAAAAATTTGCATCTTTGGATCCGGATCCTGATCATCTAAACCCCACACTAAAAGCAAGGTATTTGTTGCATGTGGCATTCACAAACATTGATATTGAGATAAAAGTATCGTTACTAGACACTGAAAGTGGTTTGAGTTTGATCATAAAATTCTTAGAGATATTTCAAAGATACGATGAGATGAAAGGTATTTGTTACTATTTGCTAAAAGAGATTAGAGAGAATGAGTCAGATGAAGTCAGTAAAGAGAAAGACTTTGTTTTGGTAGAAGAGCATGTTAACATATTAGCAGAAGTGTTACATAATGTATCCCACAAATGGAAACAAATTGGAATAATATTGAAACTCTGTGAAGCAGACATAGAAGAAATAGCAAAGTTATCTAGTGATAAATGTAAATTGTATCATATTTTATTACGATGGTACAATAAGAAGCGTTTCGTAAGTCTAGATATTTTGAAGAATGCTCTTCAAAACAAGTTTGTAGGCGAGACTGCGACCTCTGATACTTTTTTGAATGACTTTCACGAAAAAGTGCTTACTATGGAGCCACCTGTGAAAAGATTTAAAATGGACCACATTCGAGCTGATGGGTTAAGTGACTGCCAAGTTTCCGATGGTCAGTCTACCATTTTGGAAGTTCAGTCTAATGAGTCTGACAAACTCCAGTGGTATAAAGATAACAAATCACTCTGTGACAATGGCAGATACTCTGGTGTCTCTAGTAACATGTTGTTTATTAAGCATGCTTGTCAAGGAATAGAAGGCAACTATTTCTGTAGTATTAATGGAGATGTTCCAGCTACTGCAAAGAAAGCATTAAAAGTTATATTTTCACCAGAAAAAAAGAATCTTTTAGATATTTATTCCAATAATTCTGATATCAGCAGTGATTGGCCTCCAGTAAGTAATGTATCCTTTATCAAATTAGCTCTAATAAATGAATCCAGCCCTATTAATAAAATTCATGATTATTCAGTTAGAGGAGATATGGATGATATCTTACTAGAGAAAAATGTCGGTGAGTATGAATTATATTTTCAAAAATATGAAGATGGAGCGCTTGTTTTAGTAGAAGGACGGCCAGGTAGTGGTAAATCTACTCTTACCCGTAAACTTAGCAAAGACTGGGCCACTATACCTGACATTTTGACGGGTGCTAATTTAGTGTTTTTGATATCTCTTAGAATCCTAACTGCTTCTCGCGATATTACTCTTTCTCTTATCCTAGAACAGTTTTATAGCAGCGCTGATATGAGAGATAAACTTATTTGCGTGATAGAAAACGAGAATGGTAAAGGGTGCTGCTTTATTGTTGATGGCTTGGATGAATATCAGCCAAGAAATGATCCCAATAATCTCATTCATAAACTCCTGTATCGAAAATACCTCCACAATTCTATGATTATTGTGGCTTCACGTCCTATAGGGTCCGTTGATTTGAGACGTTCAGATAAAATATCAAAAAGAGTAGCGCGTCCTATAGGGTCCGTTGATTTGAGACGTTCAGATAAAATATCAAAAAGAATAGAAGTGCTTGGTTTCTCTAGAGAGTCTATTTTTGAATATGTGGACTCCTATTTCTTGCAAAATGAGCACAGCATGCAAAAAGCAGATGAATTAAAAGACTACTTAAGGAGTCATGTAAACCTATTACACATGTGCTATTTGCCTGTGCATGCTGCCATGATATGCTTCATCTACCAACAGCCTATTGAAGACATTCCAGTAACTGAGACTAAAATGTATGAATATTTCACACTTCTAACTATCAAGCGCAAGTTAGAATGTGATGGCAATCCACTAGAATATGATAAATTAAGTGATTTAGATGGAGACATACTTGAGTCATTTATTAAAGTTTGCAAGGTAGCTTTTGAAATGACAATACAGTCAAAGCAAACTATTACATTGGGCCCCACTCTTTCTAAAAATGGTTCCGATGTCCATTCCTTGGGCTTAGTTACTGTAGATAAAACAGCAAAACTGTTTGGCTTAAAAGATTTGTACTCTTTCTTACACTTGACCTTTCAAGAGTTTCTCACTGCATATCACATGTGCACTTGTCCAATAGAAGAACAACTGAAAATAATCAGACAATATATTAAAAGCAAGGAGATGCTCAATGTATGGAAGTTTTTTTGTGGATGTAGCATATTTGATAACAACAGTGAGAGCTTAAATCAAATTATGACCTCCAAGCATTCCAATGACTTGTATAGAATGCAGTGTGCCTTTGAGGCACAACAACAAACAGTTTGTGATTCTATATTGGAAGCCAAGTTTTTGGAATTTAATGACCATACATTTTTACCACCTGACTGGAGTGCGTTATCCTACACTTGCAATGAAACTTCTAAGGCTGTCACCAGATTAGTATTCAACAAGTGTAATCTAGATGAAGCTGAAGCTCAAATATTCATAACAAAAACTAGACAGGACAAAATAGATGGCATTGAATCACTTAGCTTCTTCCCCAAGACTTTTAGCAAAGGGCACCTTGACGTTTTTCAACTATTTCTAAGTAAATTCCAGTTCCTTACAGAAATTGGCTTGGAAAATACGGAGATAGGAGAAGAAGAAATAAAAATATTAAATAATCAACCCACACTGTCACATCTGAGGTACCTAGGAATTTGTATGCCTCTTAGAAGAAGTTCTATAAGACTCACATCCCCAGCTAAGTTACTAGAAGAAATGTCATTGAAAATGTCATCTCTTGAAGAAATACAGTACAGCTACAATGAACGTAGTAATGAAACACACAAAAACTGTTTTATTCTTCTTTTAAACCATTTCAAGTGCAAAATCAAGCCACTTAATGAGATTCCAATCAGTATTTTAAGTAACTTAAAGTTTGAGCTATCGCAGGTGCCAAAATTCCTAGATATTCCTCACTTAGTCCTTGTGAACTGTGACTTATGCGATTCAAACTTAGACACTCTACAGAATCTAGTTCATGAAAACTTGCAAGTACTTCAATTAGATTGTAATAAAATCACTTGTAGGGGAACAATGGCATTGTCTCAACTTATAGAGAAGTGCACTAACCTAACCCACTTGTCTCTGTCATGTAACCTGATTGGTAGTGATGGTGCCATTACTATATCTAATTCTCTGTTAACTTCTTCTAAATTACTAGAGTTAGATTTGGAAGGAAATAATCTTGGTGATGAAGGAGCACTTGCTCTAGCTGAGGCTGCTGATAAAATGCAAGACAATTTTATGCTAAAACTAGGCAATAGCCACATTTCCCATGAAACTTGTGAAAGGATACAAAAGCTCAGCAATTCAGTAGAAATAAAAGAGGAAAGTTCAATTCGAGTTTCAAAATATGTTAATTTGTCTCATCCCTTATCGACACAAAGAGTGATGCCCTGTTTTGAACATTTATTAGTATTAAACTTTAGTGGTAAAAGAATTTCTAAGTCAGCCTTTGAAGAATTAGTTAATGGTCTAGAACACTGCAGATGCCTGCACACTTTAAATCTTAGTCGCTGCAGTTTGAGGGAGACACACGCCTTGTTTAGCAAAGTTCAGAATTTGACTAATCTAAGGAATTTAAATCTAAGTGGCAATTTTTTGAATGAGGATAGTTTCACATTTTCTTGTGAAGATCATCTATTGAGTAAAAGCTTGAAGGTACTTGATCTCAGTTACAATAATCTCTACAGTGATGGCATAGAGAGGGTGGCATATTCATTTAGAAACATCCAGATAGAAATATTGAATTTGAGCAATAATAGAATAGGTCCTGGTGGTGCTGCTGCATTGGCAAGATGGCTTAGAATAGGCAAGAGAATATATGAGTTTAAGGAAGATGATATATCACAGGAATATATCTTATTGAACTATTTTCTTCAGAAGTTATTGAATAATCATATGAGGAGAAATGGATCAGACGGCAAGTCATATGCAGATGAAGGTCACCAATGGAGCAGTAGCTTGTTGGAACTGAATCTAAGTGGCAATAGAATAGGCGATAAAGGGGCAGCTGCATTAGGCTATGGATTGAAGTATTGCCAACATTTACAATCTTTAAATCTTCACGGTACCGAAATTTCATGTGGTATCAAAGTTTTACTAATGGGATTAAAGGAATGCCATGCATTACAAAGCCTGAATTTAGATGGCAATAACTTTTCATTACGTACAGAACAACTGTGGGGACTTTCAAAGTCAATTCAACATCTGAGCTTAAACAATGTCAGTTCTAGGGAAACGACAAATACAGCTCAAGTTCTGCTCCAAGGATTAAATAGGTACTGTAACTTGAAAACTTTAAACCTGGAGAGCATTCGTATCGATTCTGATGTTGATGAAGTTAGAGCATCAGGTGAAACGCTAAAATTAGATGCAAAATTAGTAGAATTGAGAATTGGGAATAATGCTAAAATTTGTGGCATAACCCAGGCGATAATTGAAAATAATCATGAACTAAAAACATTACATCTTCAAAAGAATACTGTGGATTTGAAATTCCTGGGACTTTTGGTTAAAAACATGAGACATTTTCAACTGGTAGACTTAAATCTTAGTCGCATTGAACTACACGAAGTTTGTGGTGCCGGATTGCTGAGTGAAGGGTTGAAACATTGCCCTCAGATGAAGATTTTAAATCTCAGTTCCAACAAACTGGACTCAAATGATTTTCAGTTACTGTCCGAGGGAATACAAACCTGCAGACATTTGGTAAAGCTCAACTTGAGTGACAACAACATGGACTCTGTGGGGGCAACATGTTTGGCTGAAGGCATTAACCATTTCTGTCAAATTAGATCTGTTTATCTTGAGAAGAATAATATTGGCTCAAATGGAGCAGCTGCAATGATGGAGTCTTTGAAGAATAGTATCTATTTGGAATGTGTACAGTTACAGTTTAATAGTATAGGTCCAAAGGGAGCATCAGCAGTAGCAGATTTGATAACTAGCACCTCAAAAAGGCATCCAAGACAAAATTCCTGTTTCCTAAGGACATTAAATCTTGCTGGTAATCAAATACGCACAAATGGTACTACAATTCTAGCAGGTGCTCTACAATTGTGTAGTAATCTACATTTTCTGGATATGTCCAAAAATGAGATAGATTCTGAATCTGCTGATGGTCTTGCATGTGGGTTGCAAAGATGCACACAGTTACATATTCTCCGTTTAGACTACAACAACTTTGATGGAGAAAGTGCTATTATTCTGGCAGAAGGTCTGAAATATTGCCAATCTCTGAAAACTTTGTCACTTTCGGGCAACAAAATTGGAACTACTGATGCAGCACGTATGGCTGAGAGACTGAAACATATTCACATCAAAAAATTATACCTGAAAGACAACGAAATATACAGCCAACATGAATTAGTCGATGCATTGCCTCATTGCAATATCTACACTGACTTAGGCCTTACGAATACAAAAATAAGAAGAGAAGAAGACCTCAGGCAAGAGTTAATGGATCAAATGTCAGACTCCGATTGATGTTGCTGGTTTATTTTTGTTTTTGTTTTTTATTAATAGCATTATAACTGAAAAACTGTTCTACAATAATTTGTGTTTCATCCATTTACTAATTCTATAAAACTAGCTGCATACATTCAAACCACTTTCTGTACTACACTGTTTCACTTTTTCTTTTTTTGTGCATCATTACAATTTGATATTATATTTAATGCACACTAAAAGAAGTGGGGAAAGCAGATCTGGTAACTACATTTATATTTTCAACTTTTCTATTTTGAATGTGGCAGAAAGAAGAATGAGTGAACAAAGATAATTCATTGTTTGCAACGTTTTAGCTATACAGAAACACAATGCCATGAGTAGACACGAGGTTTGCATTGATCTCTGTGCGCTGTGGGTATTATGGCAGATATTTGGTCCTAGACACTCTCCAGCTACAATACTTGTTGTTTAGTTACTGCCACTAGGGTTAAGGTGGACCGCGCCAATGGTCCAAGTTGCGTAGGGTGTTTTGAAATTATCCTATCCAGTGCCTGATTTAGAAAAAAAACTTACAGGGGGCAATCTTTAGTTTTCAAGGAGAAACTGAGTGCAAATGCATGCACTTTTGTCATTATGCTTTACTGACAATGGGCGAACATTACTGATTCTGGTATCTAGGTAACATCATTTTGATAACGCTGTGAAATATTTATGAATATCATGCAAATAATTTCCAACTATTGTATCAGTTCAGAATATTACAATGAATATCATTAAAATTTAGGGAGGTGGCAATTTGGATCAGTCCCTGCCATGATGCATCTGGCCACCCTTCAGATAGGAAGGTTAGAGCTTTGTTGCACGCACGTTTTACTTGGCCATTTATTGAAGAAAAAAAAAAGATTATTGTAGAAGTTGTGATACCTGCCATAGAGACAGAGGAAAGCATGCAATGTTGAGAGGCCAGTAATATCCTAGCCTTTCAAATGTTTAGCAGCACATTTTGTGGGTTGGGTTTGTTCCCAAAGGGAAAGGGAAGTGCTCGCGATTTGCTGACTGCTATCTACATGGCATGCAGATGAGCTGATATCAAAGCACTCAAGTATATAACTGCCTAGGCAGTAGTTGCTGGGATAGTAGATATAGTTAGTCATACACGGCTTTCTTAGCAAATTGGGATATTCATGATTAAAACCACACCCTACTATTACCAGTCTACGGGGTCATGGAAAGGATGCATGGGACCTTTGAAGCAACTCTTGCCCCTTTTGCACTGCAACCATGTCTTAACCAATATACAAGGTTCTCCCTATATCAATTAGTTTATAGGCAGTATGTCAGGACACCTTTGACCCCTTGTAATGCAGGCTTGGCATATAGATCTGTGGTGGTTTGAATGTTTCTGGGTTAGGTTATAGAGCTAAGGAAGAGATTAGAGGTATCAAGAGAGTGTGCTTAGGAGACAGGACTATGAGAATTGAAATAAAGAGCTGAATGTCAGAATAAAGGAAATGTTGACAGATTGTTATCAGTTTTAATTGGGAGGATAGTTGGGAAGGGTCCTATACCTTGAGGTGACCTTTGATAAGCTGTGCAATGCAACTTGTTCCTAATAGTAGTTATATATTAGATATCCAGACAGTGCTAGCACGTTAGGACTTGGAGCTGTGCTTAATGTGACCAGAGGTGGAGAAATGCTGACAGTGTGGTTCTACTCCAGACAGCTCCAAAGAGCAGAAAAACGATATTCGGTAACTGAACTGGAGGCGTTGAGTATGGTGTCAGCTGTTAAGCACTGGCTACTAGGATTTGTGTATCGACCTGGATTAGAAAATGCTAATACCGATGGCCTGGATCAGAAAATGCTAATACTGATGGCCTTTCACATCAGGCATGGACTGAAGAGAAGGAGGAAAAGGATTCACAAAAGACATGAGATTGAGATGGAATCCTAGAGATGGAAGATAGGCAAAGAAAAGAAGACAGAAACCAAGCCAGAGACCAATCCTTCTGGTGACCACCGCCTGTCGTGATTTGACCCCCAGCCCTCAAGATGTAGGCAGGGTCTTGAAGGAGTTCATGTGGGAGGGGGGTGGGGGGGGGGGGGGGGGGGGGGGGGGTGGGGGGGGGGGGGGGGATAGGGTCCCAATATAACTGTATACATTTTTATTATTGTGAGCATGTATGAAGTTGCTTAGTGTGTTTTTGTAAGCCATCGCTGCATACATCAGCCATCTTAGTAAACTGTCAACTTTACTAACTGGTAATACTAATCTCACAAAAACCACGCCGCACAGATTCTACTCTGTGGTACAGCAAACCATCTTCTCAAAAATAAATTACTTCCCTTCACATTTGCTCAAACTTGGATCACTCAACACTTTCTTCAACTTCTCAATATCACTATCTCTCATCCTTTTTGGCCCACCCACTGCACCAATCACACTCCTCAAACTATCATCCTCATCAATAAAGCAATGCCCTATAGTTACATTCACCAAGCAATCATCTCAACACCATTCTTCATATTCCTCTTCATCCTTTGCTTCAACTGAAACCTCACCTTGCACTACCTTCCTATCATTACTAAGTTCCATAATAGTCTCACCCATTCTCATTGTCTTACCTAGGCCTCTCCATAGAAATCTTACTGATAGTTTGCTTGGAGACAAGAGAGATAGTGAAAGGGATCATACCCAAGTAACTGAGCCTGTAGCATGTCTGTTGTAGTGTCTACTATTGTTGTTAATGGTAATTCAGATGACAATGGCAGAGAAGTGCCAGCCTAGCAGGTACAACATGACAGCAGATTGCATTAAGCCCAAGAGAAGGAAGTAGCTGAAGTCCTGTTGTACCATACCTTGCAAAATCACAGCTGTGGGGAACAGTAATAGACTTCTGCCTATCTCTAAAGTGGGAAAGATGGTAAGGGGCACTTATGATTAGCTTGCCTTCACTCCCAAGTTGTGGTTGCCACCAGGAGACTCTGGTTAGCCACAAAGTGCGGTTTAAACCAGAACCAATACAAGACTCAAAAGACAAGTGAAGCGAAACAGAACTTATACACAAAAAGCACACTCATGTGATGTTGCAAGGCCATTCATATAAAGTTGCCAATTAAAAATTTCATACACAGTGCTAGTTAACAAACATATTCACTGCTATTTCGCAACAACCTACACACACATTTGCACGTATGTTAGGAGTTGTGGTAGTGGTGCCTTTAGAGCATTTTTTATCTTGAAATCATCATCACAAACTCTTTAGAGATGTCTTGAAGGATTTTTCAGGTCTCAGTGAAAAACAGAGAGCCTGGTATCAGCAGAGAAAAATTCCTTGACTTCCTCTTTTATCATGTGCTAAATCATCCACTGAGGTCGAGACATTCATAGGCATGCTCAATGTTTCTCCAGAACATATTCATCATCATCTGAGATGGATTCAGCACACTGACTTAGTCTGTTCTGGATGTGCTGGTGGATGGCCATTTGTGTGCTGGTGGATGGCCATCTGGTCAGTAAGTTCTTCCTTTATTTATTATTGTGATGGTATGCACATCAGCCAGATGTTTGTTCATTGTCTCCTTCATTTTGGTGTAAATCTATGTGACTGTCCCTATGCTTGGACTTCAATTCCGTCACTGAGTCTAGGACATAAACCTCTCAAACGTACTCAGTTTGAGAATCTTATTAGAAGGAAAATGAAAGTGGTAGGGTTTGGCTGAATGAAGGCTGTTAGCTGTGGCTTGATAAAAATAGATCGATATGAAAAAATTTGATAAGATAATTAAACTTACAATTATTATTACACTATCATAATTGGTCTCAAATATTTTGCTTTAATTCTTCATAAATTGTTGCTGTTATTTTTTTTATCAAAGGCAGTTTTATTGATTCCTTATAGCCAAGTTTATAAATTTGAATGTGACTAGTTTAGGCATTTTCTTCTTTGCCATTTGAATTTGGACCAAGATCATTTTATGGTAAGCATTTTAGGTTAATGAGTGAGTGTTGGGATCAATGTGACTTAATTGGTCAGTGGAGGGTTTCTTAAACCCACTGTAATGAACCTCTGATTGTGGGCACTCTAACTATTGAAGACCTCTATTTAGCAAACGCTATACTTGTCCCTACTTACTTCCATAGGAAATGTATGGCCTATCACCTCTTAAAGCAAACACCTTTGATTTCATGCCCAACAGACTTTTGTAGTAAAACATGAACCTCCTTATTATGAATAAGACCGTGCCATTTCTAAGTTTGCATCCCACAAAGAACTGAATCAAATGTCTACGGTTACTAACAATGAAAATGATGCATTTAACTACAAGTTTTAATTAAGTTCCTTTAGTTGCAGTCAAGGTACACTTTAGGTAAATGCAATCAAGGAATTAAATTTCCCTTATTCTCCAGCTACTTCAGTAAAACATTCTCAAAACATTTCCACTGTAGGAACTACATTGTACAGGATTTGTCTTACAATAAATCAAAACAGAAAATGCGTATGGATAGGACACACGAAATCATAAAGATTACGAGTCAATTTTATCTACCTATGAGGCAAAATAATATGTCTACAACAATCAATGCAATCCAGAGTCAATCTGTAACCAGTGGTGAATCTGGTGCCATTTTGATTCTTAAAAAAAAAATGGCTGAGGCTGTTAATAAATCACTATCATGAATCTACTTTATTATTAATTCTTCAGTAATTTTTATTAAAAATTACACAACTTATAGTGGTGGTGCAAATAAGACCACACAGCCTCATGAATAAACCATCTTCATGTTTACACTGGCATTAACTTTTAGTAGCAAAAAAAATATTTGTTAAAAAAAAAAGAATTTTTAATGGCAGTACTAATTAATTTCAATATCAAATAAAGCATTTTAACTGATTTGGAGGCAAAAAAAATGCAAACTCCGAAAGAAACTTTGATTTGTGAACTGAAAAACCTGGGTACAACATGCCAGCAGATTGCATTGAGCCCAGGAGAAGGAAGTAGCTGAAGTCCTGTTTTACCATACCTTGCAAAATCACAGCTGAGGGGAATAGTAATAGACTTCTGCCTATCTCTAAAGTGGGAATGATGGTAAGGGGCACTTATGATTAGCTTGCCTTCACTCCCAAGTTGTGGTTGCCTCCAGGAGACTCTGGTTAGCCACAAAGTGCGGTTTAAACCAGAACCAATACAAGACTCAAAAGAAAAGTGAAGCGAAACAGAACTTATACACAAAAAGCACACTCATGAGATGTTAAGGCCATTCATACAAAGCTACCAATTAACAATCTCATACACTGAGCTAGTTAACAAACACATTCACTACTACTAGCGCCATCAGAGTGCCAGTAATAGGGGTTGTGAGTAAACTGCGGCAGAGGACTAGAACGCATCTCTGGTCCTTCAGGATAAGCTCCACCCAGTGCTAGGACCGGTCGCTCAAGGGAGTTGCACCCCCCCCACCCCGAACAGTTAATAGCAATGAAAATGATGCATATTTAGCTACAAGTTTTGATTAAGTTCCTTTAGTTGCAGTCAAGGTAGGTACACTTTAGGTAAATGCAATCAAGGAATTAAATTTCCCTTATTCTACTTCAGCAAAACATTCTCAAAACTTTTCCACTGTAGGAACTACATTGGATAGAACACATGAAATATTTTTATAGTCAATTTTATCTATGAGGCAAAATATTTTATGTCTGCAACAATCAATGCAATCCAGAGTCAATCTGTAGCCAGTGGTGAATCTGGTGCCATTTTGATTCTTTAAAAGAAAGGCTAAGGATATTGCTAGCATTCATGTTAATAAATCTTTATCATATATCTACTTTATTATTAATTATTACTAACTTCAGTAATTTTTATTAAATTGCACAACTTATAGTGGTGGTGCAAATAAGACCACACAGCCTCATGAATAAACCAGCTCCATGTTTACACTGACATTAACTTTTAGTAGAAAAAAAAAAATTTGTTTTCAAAACTAAGAATTTTTAATGGCAGTACTAATTAATTTCTATATCAAATAAAGCATTTTAACTGATTTGGAGGCAAAATTTTTTTTGCAAACTCCGAAAGAAACTTTGATTTGTGAACTGAAAAACCTGGTCCCAAATTTTTCTACAATATAAAATAACTACACCAGCTATGTTCTTACAAACACATGGCAGTATGTAAGTATTTCTATTTAGTTGCAATTAATTGTGTCTATAAAACAACATTCAGATAGCTAGCTAGCTATGTCAATAATAGTTCATGGCCGTAATATTATTTAAAAAAAGAATGGTTGTGTCTATGTCTATGCATCTAAAACAGTCTTCAATTCACAAGCCCCAAAACTCTAGTTGTACTTAAATTTGCCCCTCTCAATCATGTGTGTGTGTAGGTGTACTGAACAAATTAATGCAAATGTTTGTTCATTGTATTTATGCCAAATAACAGTTCTATTGATACATTTAATACATTTTAATATTAGCAAAATTATTATTAGTGTTGAAATAAAAATAACGATATTTGAGAATAACTGCAGTACCAATAGCTATCCTTGAAAGAGTAAGACAGCTGGAGTCACTTAAAATTGTCACAATGAAGCCTACGAATAAAAACATATATATAACTCAAACAAAAATCCCAATTATAGAATTATCCAATTACAGACTCATTGAAATTTAACACATTGTAGACACATTGCACTTTATCAAATTGTAGATACTTTGGCCCTTTATCACCTTGTAGATTCCTTGCACTTTATCACATTGTAGACACGTTACACTTTATCACAATGTAGACACATTGCCCTTTATCACATTGAATACACATTGCACTTTATCAAATTGTAGACACACTGCACTTGATCACATTGTAGACACATTGCACTTCACATAGTAGACACACTGCACTTTATCACATTGTAGACACATTGCACTTCACATAGTAGACACATTGCACTTAATCACATAGTAGACACATTGCACCTTATCACATTGTAGACACAATGAACTTTATCAATAGTAGATACATTGCACTGAGGGGGTGGTGTTTCGAAGAGTGAGCTTTGGCCAACGCTGCATGAAACGAACCACCACCCCCTCCCTTGGAAATCTTCTACAGGATGCCCCTTCTTGTTTTGGAGTGTTTGGCGGGCTATACCAATCACATCATCCCTGCTTTTGGGGTAGCCAATACGAGCACAAAGTAGTAGCCAGTCATAGAGCTCTTGCTCTGATAGATGGCTGTGGTCGAATTATTCGTGGTCGGATAATGGTGATGGTCAATTATTGATGCCTTACGCAAGACACATTACACTTTATCACATAGTTGACACATTGCACCTTATCATATTGAAAACACATTGTACTATATCACATAGTAGACACGTTGCACTATATTACCTTGTAGATTCCTTGCACTTTATCACATTAAAGACACATTGCACTTTATCACATAGTAGACAGATTGCACTTTATTACATAGTAGACACATTGCACTTTATCATATTGTAGACACATTGCACTTATAGACACATTGCACCTTATCACATTGAAAACAAATTGCACTTTATAACATTGTATATAATATATTGCACTTTATCACATAGTAGACACATTGCACTTTTTCACATAGTAGACATATTGCACTTTATCACATAGTCGACACATAGTCGACACATTGCACTTTATCACATAGTAGACACATTGCACCTTATTACATAGAGACACATTACACTTTATCACATTGTGGACATATTGCACTTTATCACATAGTAGACACATTGCACTTTATAGCATAGTAGATATATAGAAATTTATTACCTATAGTAGATATATAGAAATTTATTACCTTTTAGATTCCTTGCACTTTAACACATTGTAGACTCATTGCACCATATCACATAGTAGACACATTGCACTTTATGACATTGTAGACATAATGCATAGTAGACACATTGCACTTTATCACATAGTAGACACATTGCACTTTTTCACATAGTAGACATATTGCACTTTATCACATAGTAGACACATTGCACTTAATCACATAGTAGACACATTGCACTTTATCAAATTGTAGACACATTGCACTTTATCACATAGTAGACACATAGCACTTTATCACATAGTAGACATATAGAAATTTATTACCTTTTAGATTCCTTGCACTTTATCACATTGTAGACATATTGCACTTTATCACACTGTAGACACATTGCACCTTACTACATTGTAGACACATTACACTTTATCACATTGTAGACATATTGCACTTTATCACATAGTAGACACGTTGCACTTTATCACATAGTAGACACATTGCACCTTATCACATAGTAGACACATTACCCTTTATCACATAGCAAACACATTGCACTTTATCACATTGTAGACATATTGCACTTTATCACATAGTAGACACATTGCACTTTTTCACATAGAAGACACATTACACTTTATCACTTAGACACATTGCAGTTTATCACATTGTAGACATATTGCACTTTATCACATAGTAGACACATTGCACTTTATCACATTGTAGACACATTGCACTTTATCTCATTGTAGACATTTTGCACTTCATCACATTGTAGACATATTGCACTTTATCATATAGTAGACACATTGCACTTGATCACATTGTAGACATATTGCAATTTATCACATTGTAGACATATTGCACTTTAACACATTGTAGACACATTGCACTTTATCACATAGTAGACACATTGCACTTTATCTCATTGTAGACATTTTGCACTTCATCACATTGTAGACATATTGCACTTTATCATATAGTAGACACATTGCACTTGATCACATTGTAGACATATTGCAATTTATCACATTGTAGACATATTGCACTTTATCACATAGTAGACACATTGCACTTTATCACATTTTAGACACATTGCACTTTAACACATTGTAGACACATTGCACTTTAACACATTGTAGACACATTGCACTTTATAACAAAGACATATTGCACTTTATCACGTTTAGACATTTTTCACTTTATCACATTGTAGACACATTGCACTTTATCACATTGTAGACATGTTGCACTTTATCACATTGTAGACATGTTGCACTTTATCATATTGTAGACATATTGCACTTTATCACATAGTAGACACATTGCACTTTATCACATAGTAGACACATTGCACTTGATCTCATTGCAGACATTTTGCACTTAATCACATTGTAGACATTTTTCACTTTATCACATAGTAGACACATTGCACTTTATCACATTGTAAACATATTGCACTTTATCACATTGTAGACACATTGCACTTTAACACATTGTAGACACATTGCATTTCATCACATAGTAGACACATTGCACTTTATCGCATAATAGACATATTGCAATTTATTATCTTTTTGATTCCTCGCACTTTATGACATTGTAGACACATTGCATTATATCACGTAGTAGACACATTACACTTTATCATATAGTAGAAACATTGCACTTGATCACATTGTAGACATATTGCACTTTATCACATTGTAGACACATACACTTTATCACATAGTAGACACATTGCACTTTATCTCATTGTAGACATTTTGCACTTCATCACATTGTAGACATATTGCACTTTATCATACAGTAGACACATTGCACTTGATCACATTGTAGACATATTGCAATTTATCACATTGTAGACATATTGCACTTTAACACATTGTTGACACATTGCACTTTATCACATAGTAGACACATTGCACTTTATGACATTGTAGACACATTGCACTTTATCACATAGTAGACACATTGCACTTTATCACATAGTAGACATTGCAATTAATCACATAGTAGACACATTGCACTGTATCGCATAATAGACATATTGCAATTTATTATATTTTTGATTCCTCGCACTTTATGACATTGTAGACACATTGCACTTTATCACGTAGTAGACACACTGCACTTTATGACATTGTAGACACATTGCACTTTATCACATAGTAGACACATTGCACTTTATCACATAGTAGACATATTACACTTGATCACATAGTAGACACATTGCACTTTATCACATAGTAGACATATTACACTTGATCACATAGTAGACATATTGCACTTTTTCACATAGTAGACATATTGCACTTTATCACATAGTAGACACATTGACATTATCACATAGTAGACACATTGCACTTTTTCACGTAGTAGACACATTACACTTAATCAGATTGTAGACACATTGCACTTAATCACATTGTAGACATTTTGCAATTTATCGCTTTGTAGACATATTGCACTTCATCACATAGTAGACACATTGCACTCTTTCACATAGTAGACATATTGCACTTTATCACATAGTCGACACATTGCACTTAATCACATAGTAGACACATTGCACCTTATTACATAGAGACACATTACACTTTATCACATTGTGGACATATTGCATTTAATCACATAGTAGACACATTGCACTTGATCACATTGTAGACATATTGCAATTTATCACATTGTAGACATATTGCACTTTAACACATTGTAGACACATTGCACTTTATCACATAGTAGACTCATTGCACTTTATCTCATTGCAGACATTTTGCACTTTATCACATTGTAGACATATTGCACTTTATCACATTTTAGACACATTGCACTTTAACACATTGTAGACACATTGCACTTTAACACATTGTAGACACATTGCACTTTATAACAAAGACATATTGCACTTTATCACGTTTAGACATTTTTCACTTTATCACATTGTAGACACATTGCACTTAATCACATTGTAGACATGTTGCACTTTATATCATATTGTAGACATATTGCACTTTATCACATTGTAGACACATTGCACTTTAACACATTGTAGATACATTGCACTTTATAACATAGTAGACATATTGCACTTTATCACATTGTAGACATTTTGAACTTGATCACATAGTAGACACATTGCACTTCATCACATTGTAAACATATTGCACTTTATCATATTTTAGACATATTGCACTTTATCACATAGTAGACACATTGCACTTTATCACATTTTAGACACATTGCACTTCATCACATTGTAGACACATTGCACTTTAACACATTGTAGACACATTGCACTTTATAACAAAGACATATTGCACTTTATCACGTTTAGACATTTTTCACTTTATCACATAGTAGACACATTGCACTTTATCACATTGTAGACATGTTGCACTTTATCATATTGTAGACACATTGCACTTTAACACATTGTAGACACATTGCTCTTCATAACATAGTAGACATATTGCACTTTATCACATTGTAGACATTTTGAACTTTATCACATAGTAGACACATTGCACTTTATCACATTGTAAACATATTGCACTTTATCATATTGTAGACACATTGCACTTAATCACATTGTAGACATTTTGCACTTTATTACATTGTAGACACATTGTACTTTATCACATAGTAGACACATTACACTTTATCATATAGTAGAAACATTGCACTTGATCACATTGTAGACATATTTCACTTTATCACATTGTAGACACATACACTTTATCACATAGTAGACACATTGCACTTTATCTCATTGTAGACATTTTGCACTTCATCACATTGTAGACATATTGCACTTAATCATACAATAGACACATTGCACTTGATCACATTGTAGACATATTGCAATTTATCACATTGTAGACATATTGCACTTTAACACATTGAAGACACATTGCACTTTATCACATAGTAGACACATTGCACTTTATCTCATTGCAGACATTTTGCACTTTATCACATTGTAGACATATTGCACTTAATCATATAGTAGACACATTACACTTTATCATATAGTAGACACATTGCACTTGATCACATTGTAGACATATTGCACTTCAACACATTGTAGACACATTGCACTTTATAACATAGTAGACATATTGCACTTTATCACATTGTAGACACATTGCACTTTATCACATAGTAGACACATTGCACTTTATCATATTATAGACACATTGCACTTATAGACACATTGCACCTTATCACATTGAAAACAAATTGCACTTTATAACATTGTATATAATATATTGCACTTTATCACATTGTAGACACATTGCACTTTATCACTTAGTAGACACATTACACTTAATCACATAGAAGATGTATTGCACTTTATCACATAGTAGACACATTGCACTAAATCACATTGTAGACACATTGCACTTTTTCACATTGTAGACACATTGCACTTTATAACATAGACACATTGCACTTTAGTACTTCATCACATAGACACATTACACTTTATCACATAGTAGACATATTGCAAATTTATTACCTTGTAGATTCCTTGCACTTTATGACATTGCAGACACATTGCACTTTATTACATAGTAGACACATTGCACTTTATCGCATTGTAGACACATTGCACTTCATCACATAGTAGACACATGGCACTTTTTCACATAGTTAGACACATTGCAATTTATCACATAGTAGACACATTGCACTTTATCGCATAGTAGACATATTGCAATTTATTATCTTTTTGATTCCTCGCACTTTATCACATTGTAGACACATTGCACTTAATCACGTAGTAGACACACTGCACTTTATGACATTGTAAACACATTGCACTTAATCACATAGTAGACACATTGCACTAAATCACATTGTAGACACATTGCACTTTTTCACATTGTAGACACATTGCACTTTAACATAGACACATTGCACTTTAGTACTTCATCACATAGACACATTACACTTTATCACATAGTAGACATATTGCAAATTTATTACCTTGTAGATTCCTTGCACTTTATGACATTGCAGACACATTGCACTTTATTACATAGTAGACACATTGCACTTTATCGCATTGTAGACACATTGCACTTTATCACATAGTAGACACATGGCACTTTTTCACATAGTAGACACATTGCAATTTATCACATAGTAGACACATTGCACTTTATCGCATAATAGACATATTGCAATTTATTATCTTTTTGATTCCTCGCACTTTATGACATTGTAGACACATTGCACTTTATCACGTAGTAGACACACTGCACTTAATGACATTGTAGACACATTGCACTTTATCACATAGTAGACACATTGCACTTTATCACATAGTAGACATATTACACTTGATCACATAGTAGACACATTGCAATTAATCACATAGTAGACATATTACACTTGATCACATAGTAGACATATTGCACTTTTTCACATAGTAGACATATTGCACTTTATCACATAGTAGACATATTGCCCTTTATCACATTGTAGACACATTAAACTTTATCATATAGTAGACACATTGCACTTGATCACATTGTAGACATATTGCAATTTATCACATTGTAGACACATTGCACTTTAACACATTGTAGACACATTGCACTTTATAACATAGTAGGCACATTGCACTTTATCTCATTGTAGACATTTTGAACTTTATCACATTGTAGTGATATTGCACTTAATCACATAGTAGACACATTACACTTCATCATATAGTAGACACATTGCACTTGATCACAATGTAGACATATTGCACTTTATCACATTGTAGACATATTGCACTTTAGCACATTGTAGACACATTGCACTTGATCACATAGTAAACACATTGCACTTTATCTCATTGCAGACATTTTGCACTTAATCACATTGTAGACATATTGCACTTTATCATATAGTAGACACATTACACTTTATCATATAGTAGACACATTGAACTTGATCACATTGTAGACATATTGCACTTCAACACATTGTAGACACATTGCACTTTATAACATAGTAGACATATTGCACTTTATCACATTGTAGACACATTGCACTTTATCACATAGTAGACACATTGCACTTGATCTCATTGCAGACATTTTGCACTTTATCACATTGTAGACATATTGCACTTTATCATATGGTAGACACATTACACTTAATCATATAGTAGACACATTGCACTTGATCACATTGTAGACATATTGCACTTTATCACATTGTAGACACATTGCACTTTAACACATTGTAGACACATTGCACTTTATAACATAGTAGGCACATTGCACTTTATCTCATTGTAGACATTTTGAACTTTATCACATTGTAGTCATATTGCACTTAATCACATAGTAGACACATTACACTTTATCATATAGTAGACACATTGCACTTGATGACAATGTAGACATATTGCACTTTATCACATTGTAGACACATTGCACTTTAACACATTGTAGACACATTGCACTTTATAACATAGTAAACATATTGCACTTAATCACATTGTAGACATTTTGCACTTGATCACATAGTTGACACATTGCACTTAATCACATTGTATACATATTGCACTTTATCATATTGTAGACACATTGCACTTCATCACATTGTAGACATTTTGCACTTTATCACATTGTAGACATAATATTGCACTTAATCACATAGTGGACACATTACACTTTATCATATAGTAGATACATTGAACTTAATCACATTGTAGACATATTGCACTTCATCACATTGTTGACACATTGCACTTTAACACATTAGACACATTGCACTTTATAACATAGTAAACATATTGCACTTCATTACATTGTAGACATTTTGCACTTTATCACATTGTAGACATTTTGCACTTTATCACATAGTTGACACATTGCACTTAATCACATTGTATACATATTGCACTTTATCATATTGTAGACACATTGCACTTAATCACATTGTAGACATTTTGCACTTTATCACATTGTAGACATAATATTGCACTTTATCACATAGTAGACACATTACACTTTATCATATATTAGACACATTGAACTTGATCACATTGTAGACATATTGCACTTCATCACATTGTTGACACATTGCACTTTAACACATTAGACACATTGCACTTTATAACATAGTAAACATATTGCACTTAATCACATTGTAGACATTTTGCACTTTATCACATAATAGACACATTGCACTTTGTCACAGTAGACACATTGCACTTTATTACCGTGTAAATTCCTTGCAGTTTATCACATTGCAGACACATTACACTTTATCACGTTGTAGGCATCACATTGCACTTTAACACTTTGTTACATAGACAGATTGCAGTTTATCAAATAGTAGACACATAGCACATTATTATATTGTAGACACTTTGCACTTAATCACGTTATGGACACATAGCACTTTAAACACATTGCACTCTATCACATTGTAGACATATCACACTTTTCACATTGATGACATGCTGCACTTTAACACTTAATCACATATACTAATTGTACTTCATGACATTGAAGGCTCATTGATAGTTCAACAGTGGAAGTGTGCGGGGTAGAGGAGGTACAAGTTAATGAGTTACTAAAAAATGCAACAAGCTAACATGAACAAAACTTGTCATAGCTGTATTTGTTCTGCTGATGCTACTGTTATTGTTTGTATTGTATACTAAAATAAAAATATCTGCAAAACTAAAGTTTAAAGTACAATAAAGGAATTTAACCTTACAGCTCAAGGTTCATGATGTGTAAAAAGGCTCAGATGACGTGATTTAAAAAGTTTTTAAGAAGATCAGTTTAAACCACAATATTTCAGCCTTTGGGATGGCCTTCTAGTGGTGGCTGACAGTGAAGTGAGTGAATGTGGACAACTAAATAGAGAGAAAGGAGTGCTACAAAGTGAACAGCTAAATTGAGATAGAGAATAGGTACTGAATGTTCTGATTAAGTAACAATAGGGTTAAGTGAGGCAAGCTTTAGAGGGCTGGATGGTGTAGACAGATGAACAGTATGAACAATGAATGCAAGTGAGTGAATTAAAATATATTAAATTTTAAAATTTTTATTAAATTTTAAAATTTTTATTTCTCTCTATTTTAGTTGTCCACATTCACTCACTTCACTGTCAGTCTCCACTAGAAGGCCATCCCAAAGGCTGAAATATTATGTTTTAAACTGATCTTCACAAAACCTTTTAAACCATGCCACCTGCACTAGCCCTGAACCTTGTGTTCACATTTAAGGACTAAGACTCAAAAGAAAAATGAAGTGAACCAGAACTCATATACAAATAAAGGAAAAAAGCCCGCTCTTGAGAAGATGCAAGACCATTCATGCAATTACCAAGTACATACAATGAAAGGTGCCAATTAATCTCATAGTCATAGCTAGTTAACTAACACATTCACTTCTTTCACACACTGCATAACTATTCAGATAGTCCTTCAAGTTCATATTTCTTAAGTAAGTCTGGGCTGCCACAAGAACTGATTGTGCCCTTCAAAAAAGCTTGTTCGTTACCAGTACTACCAATTTGCATGTAATGCTGAAAATGGTGGTATTGTAATATTAATTTCACTGGTGGCTTAAAATATATTCCAGTGAAAAATACATTTTAACCTACAATTAAAGTAAATCTTTTATTCTATATTTAAAGTTTATGATACCGTCAAAATTTCTACTTAAATAACTACATTTTACTGTACAAGAAAGGATTAAACTTACATATAGCAAACTTACAGATCAACGTTTACGATACCGATCAAAACAGAATTCATCCTCGCTCAAGTACAGTTTGTTGTTTGCGGTTCCCTTGTGCTACGCGCGTGCGGACGCTATGAAAATTATATTGACGACCACTTTCCAGAAATCCCTTTTGCGGAAGACAACCAGTCCAGACCCTTTACCCAACCGCTACGCGGAAAAGGGTCTGGTAACATTGGCATACCAAACTTGTTCTGCCTGAATGCGGATGTGGTTTGCCGTCGCTTGTCCCCTTAATTTGTTCTAGCGCGCGCAATAAATGTGATTAACGGCAAAAGCAGGTAGCATAGTAATGGCTACTTCAGTCGACTGCATTCTTTGCGTAGGCTGTGTAAATGACATTTCAAAGTCATCTCGGGGCAGGAGAAAGCTTGGACCTGATTCTACTGGTGATTCAGCATCCAGAAACCAAGCTCTGTTAGGCTGGAAGTTCCTCATTAAGAAGCAACTGCAAGAGCAAGGAATACCACATGAAAGGGTTATGGTGGACCTTGATAATCCTGGCAAGATGTGTAAGCATTGCTTCAATGAATTTAAAAAGTACTACAATCTACAGATACAACTTGAAAGTAGTTTGTTGGCGGCACTACAGCTCATAGTATCATCAGGCTCAGATGTCAGAACCATTTCTATCCCTGAAAATTCACCTGATAGTCAAGAATCTGAATGCAAACGGAGATGCACCCAACCATCAGTCAATGTTTCCGATTCTAGCTCACCGTCTGTAATGGTAAGGAATTTAAATAGATAGCTACTTCAATTTATTTATTCCCTCTTTACATTATCAGATCAACATTGGATACAAGACCACGTCCAAAAACTATTTAATACGGACACCTAATAGACGGCACATGGGTAAATGCATTGCTCGAGGGTCAAAGAAAGGTCTGGTTGACCATTGTTTTACTGATCCAAACACATTTTCACTAGTGATAAAGAAGGTTGTCAGACTGCTTAGGAAAGAAATCAGGACAATGTGTTCTGTGAAAACTGCTTCTGTCTTGCGAAGCAGTAATTATGAAGCATTAATGAATTTTAAGTGGGATAATGTAGTCGAGGAATTGAAGATTTATGCTCCAACTTTTGAGCTCATCCTACAGTCATGCAGGGGAAAGAACAGCAGAGAGTCAGCAATAATTGGTACCTGTGCCTCTATTCTACTTAAAAGTCGTTGTTCCAAAATGAGTCTTGTGCAGAAAATGATTATGTTGATTCTTCATGCTGGGCATTGTGGAAAACAGGTGCATAAAAATGTTTGCTTATTTTTTAAGTGTGAAAAGTCACATTGTTTTTCAGGTGTATTCCAGGCTCCAACCCCTCAATCTAACTTTGTCTTCAATGTCCTTGACTCGTCTACTTGTCTCAATGGGACAAAGACATGATGGTGTGGTCCTTGACTGGAGGGATTCATTTCTTGAAGTTTTGAAAGATAGAGAGGTAATATTTATTTTGTATATGCATGAAATACTTCACATATTTCTGATGTAACAGATCATGTCAAGTACAAGTGATAGAAGAAAGACTGTCAAAGTCACGAATAGCAGTTGTGAGGAAGGTGGTGACACTGAAATTGCAAAAGATCCTGATTGGGAGGACCTTATTGCTTCATCCGATTCTGAGAGTACTGACATTGATGAGTGTGTTGAATTAAATGAAAGTGATGAAGATAATGATTGCTTCAGTGAGAGTGACTTTGATTCTGATGAAGAAAGCCACCAACATAGCCCAGCATGTCAGACAGTTTCACCACCGACAGTATATGAGCGTTCTCTTCTGATCACTAGGACTGAACAATTCGAAGCACCTTACAAACCTCGAGGATACAGGTTATGTGGAGACAATATTGATAAAACTGTGCGGCCTAGATACATGCGTTCGGATAGGGGAAATCAGTCCTTGCACTACTTTCATTTTTATGCTGTGGAAAACAGAGTGGATGTATCTCAATTTTCTGATTCACCAGTAGACCAAGTACTTTCACTTGAAGTAATGGCTAGCAGGATGCTCCCTTCTATTGCAGATGATTCTGAACTGAAGCGTAACATGGCTGTACTGGTGTCCAGAGTCTTGGTATCACATATGAAAATTTTCAACTTTGCTTGTACTGATGTTGTCAACCGGCACATTCAGCACCAGTTTTCAAAGGAAATGTCGCAAAAATCTGTTGTGGTAAGTATGCAGATAGCACAGAGATTGGCGTGGTTACTATTCCGCTTGAGTGATAGTGAATAAGTACTAATTTTATCAACGTTTAAGAGGTCTAATTTGTTTTGTTATAGGTCCCATTAGGTGTGTTGTTGAAGGATGAGAACAAGCGGGATGAAATGGTCGATATAATGTCTCACATACATCAGTATGTACCAGCAGTCACTTCAACAGGAGAAATTACCATTAGTACAGGTGAGACAGTTCAGGAAGAAAACACTGTTCTTCATCCTATCCTTGTTGGAGGAGATCAACTGACTGTGGCAAGAGCGAGAGCTGCTATCAAAGCTAAAGTCAACAGTCAAACAGCACTAAAACAGCTGAGTGGCATAATTCCGGTAATAGAGGACTGGCATACCAAGGCCAACTTTCTAGGCGTAAGACTAGAACTTTTTTTTTTTTTATTTATATTATAATAATGTATGTTATTATAGCTTATTTTTAGGTATTATTACTCACCAAAATCGTCAGCTGAACATGGCACTCTCTACCAACTCAGGAATGCTATCAACCGGACCAATGTAGTGAAAATCCCACTCGACAATTTCAATGCATGTGATGACTTTTTTGTCATGGTGATTGATGCTCTGATATTAACAGCAGGGATGAAAATGATGAAAATGGATAATCTGGATGAAGTACCATCAGATTTATATGTGGCTGACCCACAAAATTTTTGGATGCTCCCCAAAGAAGATCGGCTTGAGTTGATACAAACAATTGCTATGAAAATTGTGGACATGTTTGTTGATGTGAGTTTCAATGATCACAAAGACTTTACATACGTTGACAAAACAAATTTGTATGCCCGAAATTTGCTGAGTTTAGGTCTTTTTTATTTTGAGTACTCAGATGCTATACGAGAAGGTGATGGTGAACGTGTCCTTCGATGCTGGCGTTACATGCTACCAATGTTTATTAGCTCAGGAAGAAAAAACTACGCCATTGAAGCATTCAATCTTCTCCTTCAACATGATTTTAGTCTTCCTCCTCGTCAAGCAGCCAAGCTCATTTGGGGAAGGTTTGTCAATACAAGTGGCTTACCAGGAAGAAATATTTCGAATGATCTTCATATGATCGTGTCATTAAGACGTCTATTCAGAATCTTGGAAGCAGTAAAACAGAAGCAGCTATTACAAGATTGGGAAAAGTATTACGAATTCTTAATCCAGTGTTACAAAATTTTGATCAAGATACTGGTGTTTCTTCCACATCTGGGAAGCACAAGAAGCCCAAAGAAGACAAGGACATCAATATTATTTTAAAGAATCTCTCCTCATCATTTAATATAATTCCTCATCGTACATACTCTTCATTCCCTAATCCAAGAGACCCTTTACATGCCATAAATTTACAAGACTTAAAAACATGGATAATTGATCATTTAACATCGAGATAAAGTGTAGTATCACATACATCATATATAATTTGTGTTTAAACAGTTACAATAAGAAAGTAAAGTCATTTTGGTTCATATCACATACACCACATTTACATGTCTTTGCACAAATATCGCAACACAAACACTTGCCATTGTCTTCATGTACATAATTGTCCATGTCACCATATAATAGATCTCTTCTACAAATAGTCTGATTATACTGATATCTTTTCATATATTTGTCAGATTTTCGAGTGGCAAAATTTGCAAGTACAACTATAGACAGTGATGGTTTACCATCTCTTCCAGCCCGTCCAGTCTCCTGAATGTAGGATTCAGTGTCACATGGTACCCCCAAATGGATTACTTCTCTAACATCTGGGCAGTCAATACCCATGCCAAAGGCAACAGTTGCACACACAATTCTGAGAGGAGCTTCTGGATTGCAGAATGATTTTATAATTTTGTTCCTTTACCTCAGAATCAGTAACTGCGGTGAATATCTACAAGTCGAAACTTGGATAAATCTGGGGACTTACTTGGTTCTGTAAACGCCTCTCCAAGCTCGTCCCTGAAATATATATATAAGTCAGCACAGTCTTCATACTTCTGACAGTATATAATTATTCTGGACATCTTAACTCTCTCTTTAATTAGTTGTACTAATATAGGTTGAAAAGTCACTGAAATAGACTGGTATGGTGCTGCCACAGCATACATCATATGTTTCTTGCATGGCGACATTGAAATTACAGTAGGTCTCTTCATTCCCAGAATTCTTGCAATTTCATTCTGAAGAGTTCGAGTGGCAGTTGCTGTTAATGCCATTATTGGTGTATTTTCAGGCAAAATGCTGCGAACCTCGCCAATACGAAGCAGTGCTCCACGAAATGTTTCTCCCCTATAAAATAGATAAAGTATAACACTTACTATAAAGCAAGAACTCTTTATGCACATTCAATGCCTTGCAAGGTCAAGTTACTTTGACTGGACATGGTAAAGTTTACCATTCATAATATAATCATTGCTCTTATGTAACCAAATAAAAAATACAACAACATAAGCAAATATAAAAACAATTCATTGTAATATAACTCGACCCAAACTTTGATACTGTCTTTAGGTGACATGCTCTACTCATTAGATATTAACCTTACCTTTTTTTCACACAGTGAGCTTCATCAACAATGAATGCTTTTATTCTCTGCATGTAAACACTGCTTGTAATTAATTCTCTCCAGCGTCTCTCCTGAAGCAGTAACTCAGGTGTGAAAAAGACAAGGCTGTACTTTCCATTGTAGACCCCTTGCTTTACATCTTCACTAGTGTTGCTATTTATTGCTGCAACCGACAGACCCCTTTGTGATAATGATGCCACCTGCACAAAAAAGAGTTCAATACTGCATGCATAAGAATATGAAATTTCGAAATCTTACTTGATCCTCCATAATGGCTATAGAAGTGGAAGAATGGCAAAACACAGACTCTTTCCATATCCCGTTGGAAGAATAGCAAAAACATCTTTCCCAGTTAAAAAAGATAAAATTACTTCAACCTGCAAATCTTTTAGTTTGTCATAACCCAGCTGCTTCGCTACAAAAGACGCTGATGACACAATAACTTCTGAGTTAGCACAAGGTGCCTCTATTGCCGAACAACTGGTCTTAATTGAAGGTGTGGTCAGGTGAGCTAGCCCTTCAATTACATTCCGTGGGAAATTGTAGTTTGTAATTGACCGCCGCCCGAAATGGGGCGGCAGAACAAGTTTGGTATGCCAATGTTGTTACCAGACCCTTCTCCGCGTAGCGGCTGGGTAAAGGGTCTGGCTACGCCAGACTATCCCCTTGATAAGTTTCGTGGTCAGGAAATTTTGGGTGCATGATTTTAGATCACTCTTATGAAGTGAAATTATGACTGGTGTTCCTAAGTTTGCTGTATTTTGTATGGCCATCAAGGGAAGAAAAAAAACAGTGCTAGAAATATAGAAAGTGCAAGACTATTATGTGAGCAAGAATTTTTATTATCCTGATATCTATATCAAAATCAACCAATAGCTATTGTGAACTTTTGTATAGTATGGCTTAACACTATAGAACTTGATTGACGAACCATATTTAAAATAAAAAGGCATAAAGTGTTAGAAGAATAGATGAATTGCTTAATGTCAGTTACAAAGTACTACCTATTGCATGCTAAGATGAGTCTACAGCAAATTTTTGGTATTACATTATAAATATCTGGGGAGGAATACACTTTACAGTAAAATAAAAAGTAAATCTTCAATTGTTTAAAATACTGTAATAGGTTACTTTATTAAACTTACGATTAATTTTTTTAGTTAAATCGCTACATCTTAACATACAGGAAAGGGGTAAATCCATTGCAACACACTTACAAACGAACGTTTATGTATCGATCGGAACAAATCTGTTTGTTAGTGCTCCGCGTGCGGACGCTATCCAAATTATATCGACGACCACTTTCCACATGGCGCAAAATCTCTTGAGGGGAGCCAGACCCTTTACCAAGAATGGGTCTGGGGACATGACCGTACCAAATTTCTTCTGCAGTACACGTATATTGCGACGGTCAATTACAGTTAGCGAATAGCCCTCATCAACAACAACTTGAATTTCTGTACCCGTCAACCACCCTTTCAATGCTGGGTTTAGCGATCATGGCTAATTTGCTAGAGATTCAGTTATAAGGGAGGTGGGGCATTCACCACTTCCACATTCCTCCAGAACAAATTTGGTACAGCCATGTCCCCAGACAGTCATGGAGTTCTGTCCTTGGAAGATACAAGCTTTGTCAGGCAAGTTTAAGTGCGTTAAGATTTAATTTCAGGTGTTTCTTTTTTTTTTTTCCTGGTAAAGTTAGTTAAATTTAAGTGTAGATATTGTAGCTAAATTGTGTATGGGTACAATTAGCTATAGTAGCCATTTGCATCACAGGTCAAAACAGAAGGTGGTAGATGTATATTTTTGATCAGCGGAGTATCCACAATTAAAGTAATTTTACACGTATTTTTTAAACTTTCGCCAAAGCGCTCAAAATAAAAATTAAGAAGATTCCAATTTGAATGGGTTATTTTTCTACCCACTTGGCAAATTTAGTGTAGCATAGCAGGGAAATGGGTCTGGGGACAATCCTGCACGTTAGTTTGAATTTGGTAGTGGTTACCTGATTACTTTTGCTCCTCTTAGGAGAATTGAATAACTAACCACTCCCCAAAATTGTGTGGCTAATACAGCGAAGGTGCATGGTTGTCCCCAGATGCTCCTTTTAGTGGTTAGGTAAAGGGTCTGTCTATATCAGACTGCTAAAGATTATCTTGGTGACTTGACAGATGTGGGTTAGGGTTTATATTGTAGCTCAATGGTAGAGCAACTGTGTATCCTGGTGCTAGCCACTTGATTCTTTTTTGAAAGAAAGATAAGACGAACATTTCAATAATATTCAAGTTACATTTCATGATAAACATGAATTATCAACTGGTAAAGTGGATCTCCCACTATAAACTTTTAAAACATATTTATTTTTTACTTTTTTACTTTGTTCTTTGCTTTATATTACAAGCCAATCTTGTCTCACAATTTTTTCTCACAGGGTCACCTATAAAGAACTGTCTCGATGTATCAGAGATTGTGTGTCCAGGGCATGTGCGGAGGCGGAAGTGTACGGGAAACACAGTCTGCATGGAGTCATTGTTGAAAACATGCATGACGTGCCGTAACCAGGGCAGCACGATCCTGGAGGTGCAGATATTGTCTGGTAAGTTTAGAGTAGAGTTTCATTTTGGGAGAAGTGTGTATGTGTGTGTTGTTAGTGTGCAGTGTGTGTTTGTTGTTTGTGCTCTGTGTGTGTTGTTGTTGTTGTTTGTGCCGTGTGTGTTTGTTGTTTATGCTCTGTGTGTGTGTGTGTGTGTTGTTTGTGCTGTGTGTATGTGTGTGTGTGCCACATGTTGACTAGTACGTCATCAGTGATACTCGTTGTGTGTGTGGTGGTATCACATAATGGCTGACTCTGCATTCCTCTTGCTTTTTACCAGGCTTAAACTTGACAATCCGGCTGGGTGCTAGCTGGCCTTGGGTTGCAATAGCTTGAGCAAAATACAATGTTATATGACTTGGTAAAGGATTTCCAGGAGTACACCTGGTTCATGTTACATGTCAATAACATTTAGTTACCCATAAAGACTGATGCACAACTTGTACCCTCTGCACTTTGACTCTCTCTCTCTCTCTCTCTGAGTCAGGTGCAACAGAAGAATAGTGCTTGTGCATCACGAAGGACATCAATTGAAGAATGTGAGGGACCTAGCCCATTAGCTATGCCTCAATACTCTGTGAAGACTGTGAGGGACCTAGTCCATTAGCTATGCCTCAATACTCTGTGAAGACTGCACGCACACATATACATTGCATGGGCTTATAAACTCTGCCTCAAGTTAGAAGCACTCCATCAAACTTTCCTATAGCTAGTTCAGTGAAGAGTGGTACAAGATGAACTCACAAGGATATTGGTGTAGTTTCCATGAGAGGAAAACTGTTCTGATGTAGGATGCTACAAACCGATGAAAGAAAGCTCACTTTGTGGTATTTCGGCATTTGTGTCAAGCAAAAATAGTAATAGCTAGTGTTGTGGACACCCTTTACCATATACACTCAAAATTCATAGAATTTTTTTGCTTGGAGGAAGGAAGGAGGAACATCTTGCACGCATCAAAAAATACTTTTTGCGTGAGTATGCAGGCAATATGTGGAGATATTTCATGAGCATGTGTAAGTGAAAATACAAGCATGAGAGTGAAATCGCATCCCCATGTTGTACAATGAGTGATTGTACATTGGATAAAAAGAGTAAAGTGGTTGAGCTTCAAAACCTCGTCGCTCAGAGGTAACTCATCGATACATCTAAAAATACTGTTGTCCAGAACTACGCACGCATGGAGCGTTCAATATGGGAAAATATTGAACGATCACAAGATGCAGAAATACTCAAGGAAAATATCCAAGGTACAATAAACATATACATCTATATAATATGTGACCGTCTATGGGAAAATCGGGCACAACGCGGCATGCGTAGACGTCGCAAAAAGATCGATTTAGTTCTTAAAATTGTATTAAATAAGCCTAACGAAGGGAACGGTTAGGTGATATATAGCGGGAATGGCTAAAGCTACGGCGATAAAACTTGGAGAGCTTAATAGCTATCTGCTTGCCGAGGAGTGTGTAAGTGCAAAAAAAAAAAATTTTCGTCGGGGCCGCGTTGTGCCCGATTTTCCTGTAGACGGTCACATATATATATATTTATATACGTGTATATATTATATATATTATAGTACTTATTACATGAGTCAGAGTATGATATGGCAGAATATTTCATGAGCAGGCTAATTTATTTTCACCTAATTTATTTTCACGAGCCAGAGGCAGAGTGAAAATAAAAGCCTGAGAGTGAAATATCTTGCCATATCACTCTGACAAGTGTAATAAGTGTTTTATTCCATACTAGATATGTGACCAGTTTTGGGAAAATCGGCCTAAACGCGGCATCTAAAGTTTTCTAATTTATTTTACCAGTAGCTGCACGGGGCCTTGGGATGCCGTCCCCCTAATTTGGAAGCTGTAGCACAAGCCGTCTTCGCCCTACGCACTACAACACTTCAGTATTTTTGCTAAACTTATTATTGCTGATTTTGAAAAAACGCCGGGTAAAGGCGTTGCTAAGGTCAGGGGGCGTGCCTTGTGTCCGTATACTATTACTGCATGTCTCCGGGACACTATGGAATGAACCGGTTACAGGCGGATTGAAAGAAGTCTAAAAGGCTTAATGCAGGGCTCCTTAAGAAACTATGATGGCGAGAATTGCGTAAATACGTGAATTATGTAGAATAGTAAGTGAATTAGTTAGCTACAGTTTTTTCCCCGCTGTTAGTGAAAAGCCCGCCAATAATTTCTTAGCAACTCTCCGTACACGAGTCCAACCGGCTAGTGTTTCTAGCCTCCTAGTGTGAGTTCTAGAGCACACCAGAGCTTACAACTGCGTCATAAGCTAGAGCTAACTGGTGTCTATCCATTTCTGCCATAAAAATTTTTTCGAAAAAAATCGACCATAAAGCTTTACAGGGGATACTGAAAAAAATTGTTTGCCACGTTTAGGCCGATTTTCCCAAAACCGGTCACATATATTTACTACTGTAGTTAGTACCAGAGGACAGTAACTCACAGGGTAAGTTGGTTGTAGGGCTACCCACACCCCCAGCTGATATTTTAGCAGCTGCTCTAACCCAGTTGGAGTAGGCTACACCTGATCCAGAGGAGGAAAGTAGTTGTAAAAACCAAGAAAATTGAAAAATTTGGCTGGTTGCTATACCTACATGGGTAATGAGCTTGCTGAGTACAGCTTGAAATAAAAGTGTGAAATATTGTGAGTTATTTCAGGGTCATGTACCTGAAGATATCATTGTGAAGATATCTAGGGTGGAATATATATACTTATTCCACACTTGCTATAGTATGTCCACGTTGAGTTGGCGCGACCACAAATGTGGCAAAAGAGGAATGCACTTGGCGAAACCGGAAACCAATTAAGGTCACATGACAGTAGTAGCTCAAACGCGCGAAAACGTCGACGCCCACAGTAAAAACGGGGCGGGTCCAAGGTGCGCATTATTACCATAAGTTTACTTGTTGAAATGAAAAAGAAGTTATGGCAGTTTCTTCCGCGGCTGTATTCAATACAGTTCGTCCAGCTTAAAGAGTAGAAAGATCTGTTTTTTGTTAATTGTTCTTTAAATGTATACATGTGCAGTCAGATTGATGTCAGGAAGCTGAAACTTCACACACACACAAATTAATATATATTGAAATTGATTATGTTTTTAAAAATTGTGGTTTGTGGTCACAACTGTGGTAATAGATAGAAGAAGTGACCCTATAAATGGAGGATATTTTTGATGTTTTTAAGCCAGAAAAAGAGTAAATTGAATTCGAGTGTCTAAAGATTTTGCAGACTGAATCTATGGCTCATTAATTTGATTTGTACCAAATTTTTATATTTTAATACTATTCTACTTATTTTTAATTTCATTTTTTATAAAAAACTAAACTCCCCAAATGCTTTAAGCTGGTAATTTTGCAATTTTGAAGTAAGTGTCTTGGGAATTTAATATAAAATACCTAAATAGTTGTATTTTAATCCATATGAATTTGAAACCCCTATCTTGAAAATTAAGGGAAATAAAAATGCTTTTGTGAGAGTGTTAGCATTTTCGGTGTAAGTTGTGACGTTTGCGGAAGCTCTTATCTCAATGACGACGTATTTGTGATGTCAGAGTTGCGCTTGCGCATTTGTGAACTAAACCAGGGGATGTTGGACACGCTGTTAAAACGCGGGAGATGGCCCGTAACCAAGCCACGCAAACAATCAATTAACTTTGGCGCCAAAAACCACGAAGCAGGTGGACACAAACGGTCTCTGAGCTATAACTTGTATGCAGTGTACTAGTCTGAGACAGTCATTTCGAATAACATCCTTCTATTATACCTGCAGGGGAATGAAGCTGTACTTGTGAAGCCATTGGAGCAGCTTAAAACTGTCTCAACCATGACCAACTCCACCCTGACTGGTACCAGCTCCGACAATTCCACCAACCTTGTATTGAGACTCCGCTGCGTATAGACTCCGTCATCATCGCTTCAGTTCTTTCCATCGGGATTGCTACCGCTATACTCTTCAGCCCTATCGCCTACAAGTCTAAATCTTGTGCTGAACTACCCGCTCCCACTAATGAGCAACCAACTCCAAGCAACATCGGGAATACGCCATCACTTTTGCTCGAGGGACTAACTATTTCCAAAGTTACAACGGCCATCTCACGGCTCATTTGTATTTCTTATTATTGTTTACAAATGGGCTCTTTTTAGAGCTGTCTCAAGTTAATTGATTATCTTACCAAATAAATTGCGCGTTCGCGGAGCGGGGCGGGGTGAAATTACGAATCAGTTGTCAACTTGAAAATAAAAATTGATATTTCGTGGAACTGGATCACTGAATTGAATCCAAATTTTGCGCACAAGCAAAATACCCCCCTTAGAATAAAGTTACAGAGAGTTTATTTAGAATAACGCACGAGTAAAACGGCATGAAATTTTACTGTTTACAAAAAAAAAGAATATAGATATTAGAAATATGGCTCTGTAATGTTGGGAAGAAACCCTCAGGCTACCTCTGGAAAAAAAATGAGCGCAGTAGCTCTTTCGGCCGAAGCGGCCGAAAGAGCTACTGCGCTCATTTTTTTTCTCATTCCACCTGTAACAACAAAGTAAGCCCACAGTACACAAAAAAAGAAATATAAAGACATAGCAAAAACAGTCAATTTGCGGTTACGCGCCTCGGTTTCCGGTGGCAGGGCACCCTTAAATAAGGGAAGTTCCCGAATAGGAGCTGCCGCGTGAGGGTGCGGCTCAAGTTTAACTACGAGTTGTGACGTAGACGGACGAATTGTGACGTCAAAAAAAATGGCGCTTAATGTATGGAATGTCTATGGAGATAGCGTAGTTCTTATACTTATGCTGTTTTATATGACTTAGTTTCGAGTTGATTGGGATCTAACAACACAAAAAAGGTATGGCTAAGCTTATTGTGATTGCAACTAGTCTAAGTTTTGAGATCTGTACTTTCTACTCTTTAAGCTGGACGAACTGTATATGCCCAGTTATAACTAATCACTCGTAGTTTATAGTTTGTACGAGCTTCTAGTTGTGCGCTAAAACTGGTTGAAGGTTGCGGAGGGTTATCTGGAGCTACAAAGCTTAGAGGAAAAAAGCACAGGACCGCTGCTGAAAGCCTCCTCAAGTAAGTCTGATTGTTGTGTGCTTAAGCGTGTATTTAAACTCTATTTTTACTTTCTTGGTGTGACGAATTTCTGAAGTACTCAACAGTAATGTGAAGAATCCAGCACATCACCTACACTTTAGCTATGGGAACACACATTCCAGTATTACTTTGTCCTTCACACTGAATCATTCATATCATTTTATTCATGATTTTACTATATTTTCTATCTACTTCTTAAATTTCAACTTTTTTTAATTATACAAAAAAAATTGACAATTAATATAATTTTATAATGACATAATATATACAATATATATTATATAATTTTATGATGACATGAAATCGTGGTAGATACAAGCAGCAGTTGAATTTGGAGGGTGGTCAATAGCATCACCATAACCATAGAGAACTTTACCTATATAGACATGAGGAGTAATGGACAGCTAAAGCATAAATAGTGGCATATAGTCTATGATGAATTGTATATCTTATTATCTTGGTCAGTAAATTGGCTAAGTTTCTAAATAAATAGGCCCTATTTAAACAGGTAAGAAAATCTAAGTGGACAAGCAACCCCTGATAGAAACGTACCTCACATTGTAACTTGCTCTTGTTAAGTAGCCTTGAATAGCAACAAAGTCCTGGGTCACGTTTTACTTTAGGTCCTAGGTCCTACATTGAGCGCATCGCCTCGCGTCACCTTGTGAGCGCATCGCGTCGCGTCACCTTACAATTGATCGGATTTCAGCTATAAGATAGATGGCGTCAAAGTGGAATTAGTGGAATTTCAATAATATTAAGTAAGATATAAGGGTTATATAGAACCAAAATTGGTTGATTAAAGTGGGTATTGTTCCTTTACATGCTCATACATTTTTAAAGAAGGATAATCATTTTTAAACTTTCTTCTCCACAAATATTCAGGTAAGTATGTGTCAAACAAGTCATCACTTGTGTTCATGACACCTCTTTTTCGCATCATGAATTTCACCTGTGACCAAGTTCCTTCAATAGTTTGAGTGTGTGCCCCAGTGGTTGGATCCACAAAATTTATTGAATACTGAAGCTTCACAAGCCCACCAGTAAAAAAACTTCCACTATCTCATTCAGCTTCAAATGGCTACCAGAAAAAAAAACTCCCATCTCTCATGGAAATTACAGATTGGCATCCAGACTTGGGGCATCTCCAGCAATAAGACCCCTTCTTGATGACGACAGAGTTGCATACACTGCCACACTTATTACAGTTAGCACTATTCTTTAATGCTGCTCCAATTCCCTTTAACCAGAAAATTGCTGCCTGCTGAATTTAAGCATAGTTTGTTAGACGCACGTTCTGAGGGGCTGAGCGCGCGAGCGTCTCGATGAGATCGTAAGGTGACGCGACGCGATGCGCTCAATGTAGGACCTAAAGTAAAACTTGACCAAGTCCTGAGCCTAAAATGAATCAGAATGTCAAGCAGAAGGGTAGAAACGAAGTCACCAAACTACGACTGCTTTTTGTTTACAATTGTCTCTGAGGTACTGCGCACGTGTTTGGCCCGGTTTGAGCGCGTGACTAAATCCCGCCGCGTGTAGCGCGGGAAACGTGTGGTTTTATTTATTCCCATAGACTTTTCTATTGAGTTTTGAAACTGCACTTTCCCGCTGACTCAGAAGTTTTTAAAGGGAATTTTCTGGACCGCTTCGGCACGAGCTTTCGAATGGTACAAACCCCAGAAGCGTAGCTACTTCAATTCAAAAGTTATTAACTGTTTTTACCCCCCAACTCAACTTGGACATACTATAGTCTCGCGAGCCAGACCCTTTACCAACCGCTAGCGCGGGAGAAGGAAAGGGTCTGGTAAACGTGCATACATCGTTTCGTTCCATTCCCCACGAATCATGGGGAACAATACTTTCGCGTGTATAGCTTATGGAACGCGGTTTGTTTACATCCGGTTGAAAGTCATTAGCAAGTACCCACAAATATGTAGCTTTAAAAGCGGTGCAAGCGCAGCGAGAGCACAAAAAGCTGTTGGTGAAATGCAGTGTGGTAGCTCAATTTCCAGCTCTTCTTGGATTCTCAGCTCTTCAGGTGAAAGATCCTTAGAGTCAAATGATGATGACACGTTAAATTCTTTAATTGGAAGTGCTGCCATGAGTCTAGGCTATAAAGAATTGAAGGATGAACAGACTTTGAGTATTATGGAGTTTGTGAAGAGGAAGGATGTGTTTGTATCTCTTCCAACTGGCTTTGGAAAGTCTCTCTGTTACATTCTTTTGCCCATTGTTTTCGATCGGCTACGAAAGGTGGACAAGAAGTCGATAGCGTTGGTAGTGTCTCCTCTTATTAATGCAGGATCAAGTCTCTGCTGCAACAGCAATGGGAGTATCAGCAATTCACATTACTGACAAGCATGCTACAAAGTTAATCGTAAAACAGTCAGTTAAGAATGGAGAATACCAGATAGTATTTATATCACCAGAAGCTCTAGTGGGTGGCATGGAGTGGAGAAGTATGTTGGCAACTGACATTTATGCAAATAATTTAGTTGCGTTTGTGATCGATGAAGCCCATTGCATCAAGAAGTGGTATGTAATATACTATAACTAATGTTAGCCTGTAATGTTTCATTTTTATTAATAATTGCAATGTAGGGGTCCAAGTTTCAGGAAAGAATTTTCTCATCTAGAGGAAATAAGGAGCATTGTTCCTGAAAGTGTACGTTTGATGACACTTACTGCCACTGCTACCTTCTCAACAAGAAGGTTTATTATTAAAAATTTGTGTATGAATAATCCTGCTATAGTTTATGCTCCACCTATAAAAAATAATATTTTTTTTTTTTGTATCGGAAAAGCCAAAGGGTGGTATTCCTGGGTCTTTCAACCGATAGCAGCAAAATTAGCCAAAGAACGTGATATGGGTCGAGTAATAATATTTTGTCGTTCCTATCCAGATGCTATTTCAATTCACAGCTACCTTATTACAGCACTCGGTCAATCTTGTACAGAACCTAAAGGATCACCTAACTATGTTAACTATAGAGTTGCGGACTCCCATTGCACTCATCCATCAGTGAAGAACAAACTACTAAAGCAATTTACTTCCTCATCTACCCTTCGTGTAATTGTAGCAACCAGCGCTTTTGGAATGGGTATAGACTGTCCTGATGTACGGCAAGTCACCTGATGATACAGAAATGTATATACAAGAAAGTGGAAGAGCAGGACGAGATAGAAGGCCTGCATTAGCACTGCTACTAAAGAAAATGATTTAAAATATACATCAAACGAGATGAAGAATTACTGCTTAAACACAAACAATTTATGTAGAAAAACAATTCTGTTCAGTGATTTTCCAAGTTGTGATTGGAATTCAGGAAGTTGTACATGCTGTGACGTTTGTGCTAAAATATGCAAGTGTGAACAATGTGACACCAAACTAAATTCATTCTTTTACTGAATATGTCATTGTTTTGTTTCATAATTGTATTTAAGTATTCATTAAAAAATTCTTTGAGAGGCATAAAAAAAAGTATTTTAACACATATCTTGGTCATCATCACTGCTATCTGAGTCTTGAACTAAGTTTAATGAGGTCATAACAGGTTGAGATATAATTGAAAATCTTTCCACCATCCATTCTTTCACTTTTTTTTCATCCAAGGTTTTAAATACATTTCTCTGCAAATTAGGAAAAGATCGGAGAGGTCTTTGTGCTCCACTTTTGAAGGGGTCGCATTCCACCAACTGCTGTATGATCGTTTTTAAATCTTTAAGTTGTGATTTTTCGGAGTGTTTGCCACTGGTAGGAACTATGCCAACTTCACAATCAAAAGAGTTAGTTGCCTTTGTGAGTACACCCATTGCCTTTGCCACTCTCTTTATAGACTTTTCTGATTTATTAGCCCCCAGACCTTCTATGGACACCTTTACCAGTCTGTTTAAGTGCTCCATATGTAAATCACAGCTGATATTGTGTCCAGGAAGACCACGTACATTGACAAACCGTGACCATTTCAGCTGCTCAGCCAAGTTACATGGAAGAAGTATGTGGTATTGAGATAGAAGAGTCAATGCTTCAATTGCGTAGTTCTTTCTCCCAGTAGCTTTAAAAAGAATAAGCATGTACTTCCAAAGCAAAAGAACCTGATCTCCATCTCCCTCTCGAATAGCGTCTTTGAAGTCAAATATTACAAGACCTAATGTTAAAACTTCACAAGCATACTCATATGCAGTTCCCTTATCACTACCACTATGGGAGGGGTCTTTAAACGAAGTTGCCAGGTCGACATCATGTTGAGTAATAACATGCTCCGCTATGCTATGCAAAACCAAGCGTCTGACGTCATCACTTTCCATCCAAACATCATGGGAGACAATTGAAGGTGATGGTCTGTCGTGTATGGAGGACATGCCTAAGTAGGACATAACTGCAGCCAAAATATGACCATTCACAATTACCTCCATAAAATCTTCTGATGCATTGACATTATTTTTTGGAGATTTTGATATGTTTCGTCGATTGATCAGGTTTCTCAGCTGACACAGTGTACCTTTGTCCATCCCTGATGTAGTTTTGTAGAGACTTTTCCAAAACACCTGTACATTATAATATGCATGGTTATTTACAGAATAAACATACAAATATATATTTTTATACCTCAAAAAACCATCCAGGCGATGCATTGCCAACTCTGAAGTGCTTCTGATGTATTGTGCACCTCGTGCTCGAGCCACGGACAAACCATCACCACCCAACAATGTGGAAAGAAATACTCGATCCTCAGTAAGATCAGTACCAGGAATAGGCTCCTCAAGATTTACCACTTTAGATGGGATATATTTTTTATACTCTTCTAATATATCTACCATGTCTTCATAAAGCATTTCATTCTTTGGTAAGACTCCAAGTGGAACCTAGCATAAAAACAAAATGGCATAACAACTATGTTATCAATAACAAATTATGGTATCAATAAAAGATTCAAATAAACCAATAACTTTTAGCTAGTAGAATTTCTGAATTAGGGTACTGATTGACCAATAATAGAAATATATTTAAAAAGTGTTCTCTAACGTTATAAGTGCAATAGAAAGACAGAGCACAAGAAGGAAGCTTTCAAAGTCATAAGATATTACAACATTATTGTATATAAACATTAGCCGCTCAATACTGCTTACTATTTCTGATATGCGACACATTTCTGAACTATATTTATGAGGAATGTGTCGCTGCACAAGACCTTTAAAGTCTTCTTTAAAAAAAATCCAGGTATTCTACAATGACTCGTGACACATGGATAATAAATCTGTTCTTCAATAATCTGTAGTCATCAGATTCTGGTATTAATTTGTATATAATAGCTTCCTTTTTTTGTTCATGGCCTATGTTAGAAAAATCAATTCTATCCTTGACCGCATAAGCTTGCACATAATGCAACATCACACTCTGTACATCTTGCCTCATATATCTTGGCTTGATAGTTTTATCAATGTTATCAAACACTAGCTTATAACCAGCATTTGTCGACTTGACGGCAGTGCAAGTTTCTACTGCCTCTGACTGGATTGAGATTGTAGTCTCATTCAAGGACTTTTCAGCCATTGACTCTTCAGCCATTGACTCTTCAGCTTCTTCAAAAGCAAGCTCAGTTAGATCTTGGCTATCCAATGACTGTTCAATAACATCTGGGCAGATCAAAGAATCGCTATCAGGAGATGCTGAAGAATCAAGTGACAAAGTATCAGAGGATAGTGCATCTTCAAGGGGCTCTGGTGTTGATGAATGAAGTGGGAAACGTAATTGAGGGGAACATACCCTGCTATCCAGAACAGAAGATTCATCCTGTAAAAGTAACATTACTGTAAATAAAGAAGTGTGTATATAAATCCATTTCATGCCCTAACTACTGCCTAACAATGCCATACTGGAATTACATTTTATTTTGTAATATTATTTGAAAATTTATTGTGTGCAAACCGTGAATATGTCCTTTTCCGGATCCAGAAATTGCAGAAAGAAGGGGTTGTTGATCAAACCCTAAAATACACCCCCCAATGTTCATTAAAGTGTATTCAATTGTCTAATTTTGCAAATTTCTTTTACCGTGAGGATTACGCATTTCAAAAAATATAAATCGTAAACAGGGATAGAAAGATTACAACCCCCCTCTCCTCTTCCCTCTCTGGATACAGCCCTGGCCTATTCTTATTATCCTGCTAGCTCAGGTTTCAGTACCAGTGGGAACACATTAACTATGCCCAGGGAAATATATTACTTGTTCAATGGATGTGATGATTAAATAAATGTTACATGTGTAATTGGATACAGTTAGGCCCTTACCTTACACCAAAAAGCATGTATCATGTAAATAATGTGTTGAGCAAGCTAGTATTCATAGAATGTGTACTACATATTCAACCACCTAATGATACTGACTTTATCATGTTCATAATATTTTATTTTTACCAATACTCAATGGCTCATTGCCTCCCTCGTCACCCATAGTGCAAATCTTAACTCTCCATGGAATCAAGTAAATTGAAATCTTTCAAACACGTAACACTTAGACACACCAAAATAAAAATTAAAGATAAGACCAATTATATAATTTAATTCAGCAAAGCAAGCACAACGAGCGGAACTGACTTTCTAATGTGTTTTGTCTCATATTTAGTTATATCTATGTCTAGAAAATGAAACCCCTCAGGCATATGTGGCTGTACTTAGCTAATTCCATACTCTGCAACTGTTGGCCGGTTTCAGTTTCATGAGATCCAGGCTGACTGCATAGTGTGCTCGTGGATGCTTCTGGAGCTTCAGATTGAGTGGTTAATCGGGATATATGTGAGATAGCCCCAGAGAAATTGTTGCTCAGCTGTTTGTGCAATTGGTGATATTTTTCTATCAGCCCCACACAACTTCTACAGATGTATCCTGTATTCAGACTTCCAGTGTCTACTCCACTATCTGCAGCAACTGCCAGAGAAGATAAAGTTTTCAATGTAAGCTCAAGCTGGGGCTTGACAGCAGGCGCCTACGCTTCTTGTTTTCACCACTATCCAACAATTTCCCACAGCCAAAACAGTTCTGGTTAACCATTTTTCTTCTTGCAGTCAACTGGTAATTATTCAATTTAAACCTGCAATTTAAATCTTCCGGCCAACGCAGGAAGTAAACAAACGTACTAATTGCATTCCAGCAGAACGAAACGATGTATGCACGTTTACCAGACCCTTTCCTTCTCCCGCGCTAGCGGTTGGTAAAGGGTCTGGCTCGCGAGACTAGACATACTATAGATATCTTCACAATGATATTTTTAGGTATGTGACAGTGAGATCTCACTGATATCACAAAGGGTTATCTCATGGCTGTATTGTGCAAGCTCATTACCAGAGTAGTTATAACAACTGGGCCTGGCTACAAGTTTTCTGGGTTTTTTCAGCTACCTTTACTCTAGTGGAGCCTACCCAGCCTGGTTAGAGCAGCTGTTATAATATCTGCTGGGGTTGTGGGGAGCCCCTAGTGAGTTTTCACCAACTTTACACCTAGAGTTACCAAAAAACTACTTAGTGAAGATATCTAGTGTGGAATAAACCACTTATTACACTCAGTGATGTACCATGTTTTTAGCTATGAATAAAAGTCTTTAAAAAAATTTTTTTTTAAATCTTGTACAAAGCTTTCTTTACTCCATCCTTGTATAAAGAACTGAAAACATGGAGAATTAGTTATTGGATTATTAAGTCTTGACTTGTGAACCTCACTGGATCATTGCTCAGTCACCACTGTTTTTGTTAGAAGGCAGCAGAAAGGGAATGAAATGCACTTATATTGTTGTCAGTGTTTTGGAAGGACTTTCACTGCATTCACTGGACATATTTTTCCACTCAAAACAACAATGTCCTCTCTTTTTATTTGGCCTGTGCAAAAAGGTAACTATGGTATAAAATAGTTAAACCATGGCAACTCTCGGAATTATCGCTAGATAACCGCCATTTTCCTCGGGCTTCACCGATCAGGAAGAAGTAGTTTGTAGTTGTTGTTTTGTTGTTGTTGTTTTTGTTTTTCAATTCAAACAGTTGCGGAAATGGTTACTGTGGCATTGAAACCCCTTTACCATATATTTAAAAACAAGACCTTTTAGCTTGAGTGTTACACAGTAAAAAATGGGGTGCTTAATGGGCACCTTGTGGGGTGTTAGAACGGCGCCTCCTCTACAACTCCTCACATGGTGCTCCCTTAACCCCCCTAGTAGGGTGTAATGAAACACCCTTTAACACCTCTGCAGGCATTTGTGTGGCACTCTAGACAGTGTTATGCATGCACCTCTAGCATGTGATCCAGAACACCTTTTTCAGTGTTATTAGTACGCCCCTACAGTTCTCATATTTTTTCTTTGTTATACTTTCTTTTATAACAGTACATTCAATAAAAACAATGAATATGAGTAAAATAAATGATAATCATGTTCATGACTTCACTATAGTTTGCTTGTATTGTTCACAGAAATAACCTTCAGTCATTTCTTCAAATTTCTGGACATTTTGAGAAAATTGGTGCACTGAAGGTCTCCACACTCTCGCCTAAATGGAAATAACAATAACATTAAATATTTATAAATATTCAATTTCAGACTGATCATATAATCTGCTGAAAAATCACCAAATGTATTTGTTTGAATTGACTCCATTATCAAACACTCACTCTAGTTATAATTTAAAAAAATACTCAAAGTGGAACAGCCAAGCATTTACACAATCACTGAATAAATCCTCATTCTATGTTTATTTTCACTTTAGTTGGTTACGACTCCTCACACACACACAACTAATTCTAATATTCTACTTAGACCCTTTACCAAGTAAAGGCAGATATGCCATGGTATACACATTTCCTCGATAACTTGTAGACTAGGTTGCACTCCACACACCTATGACTGCTCTATGAAACATTGTGTACCATCATGAAACTAGTGGAGACCTCTGTATATTAATACAACTCCTATGTGGCCTACATATATATAAGTACTTTTTAGTTATAAAAAAGATATTTTAATATAAAAACCCTTTACCTAAAGACATTCAATGACCGTTGCATATAGCCTGACATTGCTAACCCTTATCTCATTTTAATATTGTGCGGGGTTGGAGGAAAGGGTCTGGGGACTCTAGTGCCAATTCAAAATGAATTTTGTGCATGCGCTAATTAAGCCTAATTATGGACACTCGGGTAGTCCTGCAGTCTATTATCCAAGAGAGGTCCCTCACTTTGCAATTTATATGCTATGTCAGTCTCAGAAGGTGCTTGTATTGCATGGTAATCAAAAAGATTGCCTTACTTTTTATCAAACGACCTCGCTCTGGTTTGAAGGTATCAATCTCTTTGAGGCGAAGTATACAAGTGTTGCGGTGAATATTTTAATGGGTGGTTAGCGCCAGAATCTGGCGCTCTGGACTGATCATTAGTACTAAAGTCCCCAGATCCTTTCCTCCTCCACCGGCACCATATTAAAAGGAGGCAAGGGTCGGCAAAGCCAGACTATGCTGTATAGTGGATCCTTGAAATTCTTAAAATACCACATTTTAGCTTTCTGAACTATGATGTTTAGTTTTTCCCCACTGGCTTCACTTCAATGAAAGAGCCTGCACTGTTTGCCAAAGTATTCTAAAGAGGCATTACTTTTTAGCATGACGACCATTTACCAAACCAAACTATATACAGGTCCTAGTTAATCGTTATGTTGCCTTGACAAACATTGGCAATAAAGTGAATATCACCTTAGTATGCACTTAAATTGATAAGAGGGCTACTCCCTCCTGCCCCCTTCCCATCACTATCTCTGTCATACAGGTATTGTCTGGTAAAAATTTTCAACATCATTTAAATGTCAGTGTTCTCAATCAGATAGGTTTCCTATTTAAAATTCACATATTTTCCCAAATGTTTTCACAGTCAGAAAAATATGGGTGGGACAGCGTCATGTTAAAGACTCAACATCTACCTTACGCGTAAAAAGAAATGCTAGAAATGGCTTTGCATGACTCAAGCCATGTACATAAGGAGGAACACAATGAAAGACCAAGGGCATGACACGACAAGGTATTCAGACTAGAATAAAGTGAATTTAAGAGGAGCTAAACGCAGGGCAAAGTTAATCTACAAACACACGAAACTTCAGATGTGCATAGCTCATGCAACTTAGTACTTAACTGACCATCCCCTAGGTAATCACTTACTCAAACATCTCACATCTGTGAATACTCCAGATAGCCATAGTTCTACAGGGACTTGTTTTAGGTTACTAAGTACACCTGCATGAAAACAGAAATATTCAGATTATAAATTATCACATAAGAATCAATACCTCCATTTCTAGCTAAATTTACGTACCATTTTATAGTGTCAATTTGTACCAAGTGTCAAGGCTAACTGATTGAGATGTGATTGTCTGATCAGGCCTTTCGAAATAATTGTACTGATACTGTGTTAAGTAATTATTGTAGTTACAATCACCATGATGTATAAGTACACAACTATTATTCATCACAACGCAACTCCATTAGCAAAGAAATGGGCCAAAAAATCTAGCCAGCCAAACCCTTTACCCGATTACTACCAACTACCGACTACTAACTGATATCCTTTACCCAATAGAAATTTTGTGCACTAGTGAAAAATAAAACAAAACAGAAACACCCACACGAAATATTGGGCTTACAAATTGCTTACATATGATTTACAAAATTAAAAAACAACAACAAGTAGTTGGGGAGATGTTAGTATACATATAACCATGATAAAAACACTTTAGTTTCTTCAAATTTACTCTTTCACCAGCTGACTCCCACTAAGGTAAAGGGACATGGTTCTACCAAAGTATTAAATAAAAAAGAATTAGGTAAAGGGACACGAAAATGCGTGTAAAAATCGGATCTCTGCTGCAGTATCCAGACGGGCTAGCAATGGCGACTTGCTGCATATGCAGGAGTGATCTATCTACTGTTCAGGCGAAGAAGCGGAGGAAGAAATTATATGGTATTAGCTAGAAAAGAAGCTGTGACGTTATTAAGCTTCACAAAATATCTGAGCTGGAGTAACAACTCAAGCTGTTAGATCAGAGTGACTTCCATATATAGCTTCTTTCATCTTTTCTTTCAGTGACATCAAGTAACTGCATGCTCTCCCTCATTGCACTTTCTGCATCCACACTTTAATTAACAAGCTAAAAAAATTAAACGCGTGCTGCAGAATTGTGCGCATTTTGTGGTAACATTTCACGCACCAATGTATGATGAGTCAGCAGAACAGGTCATACTATTGCATTTAACCAGACTAAGTTCTACCAAAGTATAAGGTAAAGGGACATGATTCTACCAAAAGTATTAGGTAAAAAAGTATTAGGTAAAGGGACATGGTTCTACCCTTTACCCACTAACTATGTATTGGTTCTACCAAAAGTACGTACAGTATTAGGTAAAAAGTAATAGGTAAAGGGACATGTAATAGGTAAAGGGACATGGTTTTCCCCTTTACCCACTAACTATGTATTAGGTAAAGGTACACAATCCCCACTACTACTTCTCCCCACGCTCGCTAGCTCGCTAGTGCTACGAATAGTCTGGAGGCGCACAGTAATTTAAACAAACTTACAGATAGTCAATAATATGTTTTATGAAGTCACACTAACACAACTTACTTGTTGGATCACAACCCCCACTACTTCTCCCCACGCTCGCTAGCTATGAATAGTCTGGAGCGGCGTGCAGTAATTTAAACAAACTTACTCCGCCCACTCTGCACGCATGCTCTTCAATTCCTCACAGTTTTTAGCTTTGGATGTTGTGGGCGGGGAAAAAATACGCGACGGACGACGTCTACTACTGACTTGTGGTGGACGTATACTCTATGACGCGATGACGGGAAGGGGCTCAGCTGCCATGCATGTTTTAGCAAGGAAAGTTATAAAAGGTGAGTTTTAATGTTTTTTTGTGGCACATATAACCCATAGCTAGCACTTTGAATTAGGGGTTCTAATTTTGCACCAAAGCCACATCCACTGTTTTGTTTTCTTCAATCATATTTACACATAATTAAAAAATTTTGATGTAGATAGCTATCTATATTGATGACACTAATTTAGTCTCTATAGCTAAGTTCATTGAATACTGAATGAAGAAGGCTGTAGGAAGCAAATTTCAAGTGGTCTGGCCAGGAAATGGGTGTGGTCTCAATAAAGTTCAAAATCGTAATTTTGGAAATACAATAAAATACAAAAACACTAAAGTTTAAAATTTATACGAATGGTCCTTGTGAACATAAGATAGTTTGGCCTTTCTTGAGAGCCCGCACGAGATGCTATTAGCTATTTTCCTCTATTGTATCCAAGGAGGCAGAGGTCTGGCAGAGCACTACACCTTTGAATGAGGAAAGGCCATTTAGAAAACCAGAGGGGACTCCCTCCTTAATACGGGCTTATCCTTCCCAAAACTTTGGTTCAGGAAAATCTAAGTTGCGTGGCTGGTGTCGAACAGCACGCGGTAATGGACCTCTGAGTAGTGTAAGCAGTAAGCGGGTGAGGTCGGGGTGTGGTCTCGCAGAAAAAGTGGTCGGGCCAAAACCCAACCAGCCATACCATTTCCTACGGCCTTGATGAATACTTAACTGATAGTGGCAGAGACAGCATATGAAAAGTGGGAGGGGGGGGTGCTAAGATGGCCACCTGTCAGGTTGGCTATCATACACTGAGAGTGCATCATGTTATACATGAATAGCTAATACTTTTAAGAGTATATGAAATTTGATTGCTGTAATTGACTTTAACCTCTATGAAGTATTCTGAAATGTAATAAAATCGCTTGTAGGGAAACAACAGCATTGTCTCAACTTATAGAGAAGTGCACTAACCTAACCCACTTGTCTCTGTCATGTAACCTGATTGGTATTGATGGTGCCATTACTATATCTAATTCACTGTTACCTTCTTCTAAATTACTAGAGTTAGATTTGGAAGGAAATGATGTTGGGGATGAAGGAACACTTGCTCTAGCTGAGGCTGCTGATAAAATGCAAGACAATTTTATACTAAAACTAGGCAATAGTCACATTTCCCATGAAACTTGTGAAAGAATGCAAAAACTCAGCAATTCAGTAGAAATAAAAAAGGAAAGTTCAATTCAAGTTTCAAAATACGTTAATTTGTCTCATCCCTCATCGACACAAATAATCATGCCCTGTTTTAAGAACTTATTAACAGTAAACTTCAGTGGTAGAAGAATATCTATGTCAGCCTTAGGAGAATTAGTTAATGGTCTAGAACACTTCAGATGCCTGCACACTTTAAACCTCAGTCGCTGCAGTTTGAGTGAGACACATGCCTCGTTTGGCAGAGTTCAGAAGGATAGTTTCAATTCTTTTGAGGATCGTATATTGAGTAAATGCTTGAAGGTACTTGACCTCAGTTACAATAACCTCCACAATGATGGCATAGAGTGTGTGGCATATTACTTTAGAAACATCCAGATAGAAATATTGAATTTGAGTAATAGTGAAATAGGAGCCTCCGGTGCAGCTGCATTGGCAAGATGGCTTAGAATAGGCAAGAGAATATATGAGTTTAAGGAAGATGATATATCTTGCAATGACAAATACATTGGAATAAACCGCTTACTTCAAAAGTCATTGAATAACCATGTGATTAGAAATGGATCAGACGGCAAGTCATATGCAGATGAAGGTCACCAGTGGAGCAGTAGCTTGTTGGAACTGAATCTAAGTGGCAATAAAATAGGCGATAAAGGGGCAGCTGCATTAGGCTATGGATTGAAGTATTGCCAAAATTTACAATCTTTAAATCTGAACTATACCGAAATTTCATATGCTATTGAAGTTTTACTAATGGGATTAAAGGAATGCCATGCATTACAAAGTTTGAATCTAGATGGTAACTACTTTCCATTACATACAAAACAATTGTGGGAACTTTCAAAGTCAATTCAACATCTGAGCTTCAATAATGTCAATAGTACGGATAGGACAAGTATAACTCCAGTTTTGCTCCAAAAATTGAATGGGTACAGTAACTTGAAAATTTTAAACCTGGAAGACAACTATATCTATTATGATGTTGATGGATTTAGAGCAGTAGTTGAAAATCTAAAGTTAGATGCAAAATTAGTAGAGTTGAGAATTAGGAGTAATACTAAAATTTGTGGCATAACCCAGGTGATAATTGAAAATAATCATGAACTAAAAACATTACATCTCCAAAAGAATACTGTGGATCTGAAATTCCTGGGACTTTTGGTTGAAAACATGAGACATTTTCAACTGGTAGACTTAAATCTTAGTAGCATTGAACTACACAAAGTTTGTGGTGCCGAATTGCTGAGTGAAGGGTTGAAACATTGCCCTCAGGTGAAGATTTTAAATCTAAGTTCCAACGAACTGGACTCAAATGATTTTCAGTTACTGTCTGAAGGAATACAAACCTGCAGACATTTGGTAAAGCTCAACTTGAGTGACAACAACATGGACTCTGTGGAGGCAACATGTTTGGCTGAAGGCATTAACCATTTCTGTCAAATTAGATCTGTTTATTTTGGGAGGAATAATATTGGCTCAAATGGAGCAACTGCAATGATGAAGGCTCTGAAAAATAGTATCTATTTGGAACGTGTACAGTTACAGTTGAATAGTATAGGTCCAGAGGGAGCATCAGCAGTAGCAGATTGGATTAGTAGCACCTCAAAAAGGCATCCAAGAAAAAATTCCTGTTTCCTAAGAACATTATATCTTGCTGATAATCAAATACTCACGAATGGTACTACAGTTCTAGCAGGTGCTCTACAATTCTGTAAAAATTTACATTTTCTGGATATGTCTAACAATAAGATAGATTCCAAATCTGCTGGTATTCTTGCACGTGGGTTACAAAAATATACACAGTTACATATTCTCTGTCTAACTACAACTTTGATGGAGAAAGTGCTATTATTCTGGCAGAAGGTCTGAAATATTGCTAATCTCTGGAAACATTGTCGCTTTCAGGCAACAAAATTGGAACTAATAATGCAGCACGTATGGCTGAGAGACTGAAACACATTACTATCAAGAATTTGTATCTGAAAGACAATAAGATATACAGCCAACATGGATTAGTCGATGCATTGCCGCATTGCAATATCTACACTGACTTCGGCTTTACGAATAAAAAAATAAGAAGAGAAGAAGACCTCAGGCAATAGTTAATGGATCAAATGTCAGACTCCAATTGATGTTGCTGGTTTATTTATGTTTTTGTTTTTATTAGTAGCATCATAACTGAAGAAATGTTCTACAATAATTTGTGTTTCACCCATTTACTAATTCTATAACACTAGATGTATACATTCAAACCACTTTCTGTTCTACACTGTTTCACTTTTTCTTTTTTGTGCACCATTACAATTTGATATTATATTTAAAGCACCTAAAAGAAGTGGGGAAAGCAGATCTGGTAACTACATTTATATTTTCAACTTTTCTATTTTGAATGTGGCAGAAAGAAGAATGAGTGAACAAAGATAATTCATTGTTTGCAATGTTTTAGCTATACAGAAACACAATGCCTTGAGTAGACATGAGGTTTGCATTGATCTCTGTGCGCTGTGGGTATTATGGCAGATATTTGCTCCTCAGACACTCTCCAGCTACAATACCTGTTGTTTAGTTACTGCCAATAGGGTTAAGGTTGACCGCACCAATGGTCCAAGCAAGTTGAAACTTTACGTATCAAGAATATATTAGTTAGGCTGATGTATGCAGCGATGGCTTACAAAAACACACTAAGCAACTTCATACATGCTCACAATAATAGAAATGTATACGGTTATATTGGGACCCTATCCCCCCCCCCCCCTCCCACATGATCCCCTTCAAGACCCTGCCTACATCTTGAGGGCTGGGTCGAATCACACAGGGGGTGGTCACCAGAAGGATTAGTCTCTGGCTTGGTTTCTGTCTTCTTTTCTTTGCCTATCTTCCATCTCTAGGATTCCATCTCAATCTCATGTCTTTTGTGAATCCTTAACCTCCTTCTCTTCAGTCCATGCCTGATGTGAAAGGCCATCAGTATTAGCATTTTCTGGTCCAGGTCGATACACAAGTCCTAGTAATCAGTAACCACAGGTAAATATCTCTCATATAACTGATGTAGCCAGTGGTTAACAGCTGACACCACACTCAACGCCTCCAGTTCAGTTACCAAATATCTTTTTTTTGCTCTTTGGAGCTGTCTGGAGTAGCACAACACTGGCAGCATTTCTCCACCTCTGATCACATTAAGCACAGCTCCAAGTCCTAACGTGCTAGCATAAGTCTGGATATCTAATATATAACTACTATTTGGAATAAGTTGCTTTGCACAGCTTACCAAAGGTCACCTCACAGTATAGAACCCTTCCCAACTATCCTCCCAATTAAAACTGATAACAATCTGTCAACATTTCCTTTATTCTGACAAGCCCTGTCACCTAAGCACACTCTCTTGATACCTCTAATCTCTTCCTAGCTCTATAACCTAACCCAGAAACATTCAAACCATCACAGACCTATATGCCAAGCCTGCATTACAACGGGTCAGAGGTGTCCTGACATTCTGCCCATAAACTAATTGATATAGGGAGAACCTTGTATATTGGTTAAGACATGGTTGCAGTGCAAAAGGGGCAAGAGTTGCTTCTAAGGTACCATGCATCCTTTCCACGACCCTGTAGACTGATAATGGTAGGGTGTGGTTTTAATCATGAATATGCCAATTTGCTAAGAAAGCCGTGTATGACTAACTATATCTACTATCCCAGCAACTACTGCCTAAGCAGTTATATTTTTGGTATCAGCTCATCTGCATGCCATGAAGATAGCAGTCAGCAAATCACGAGCACTTCTCTTTCCCTTTGGGAACGAACTCAACCCACAAAATGTGCTGCTAAACATTCGAAAGGCTAGGACATTACCGGCCTCTCAACATTTCTGTTAACTCTATGGCAGGTATCACAACTCCTACAATATTCTTTTTTCTTTTCTTTTTTTCAATAAATGGCCAAGTAAAACGTGCGTGTAACAAAGCTCTAACCTTCCTAGCTGAAGGGTGGCCAGATGCATCATGGCAGGGACTGATCCAAATAGGTTAACCTGCCATCTCCCTAAATTTTAATGATATTCATGGTTATATTATTCTGAATTGATACATTAGTTGGAAATTATTTGCATGATATTCATAAATATTTCATAGCGTTATGGAAATGATGTTACCTAGATACCAGAATCAGTAATGTTCGCCCATTGTCTGTAAAGCATAATGACAAAAGTGCATGCATTTGCAACAGATCGCAAAATTTTGCTCCTTGAAAACTAAAGATTGCCCCCTGTAAGTTTTTTTTTCTGGATCAGCCACTGGATGGGATAACTTCAAAACAACCCCATGCCTACTAACTGGTAACACGAATCTCACAAAAACCACGCATCACAGATTCTACTCTGTTGTACAGCAAACCATCTTCTCAAAAATAAACTACTTCTCTTCTGTTTCACATTTGCTCAAATTTGGACCACTCAACACTTTCTTCAACTTCTCAATATCACTACCTCTCATCCTTTTTGGCACACTGCGCCAATCACACTCCTCAAACTATCATCCTCATCAATAAAGCAATGCCCTATAGTTACATTCACCAAACAATCATTTCAACACCATTCTTCATAAATTCCTCTTCATCCCTTGCTTCAACTTGATTCTTTAGAAGAAAGGCTGAGGATATTGCTAGCATTCATGTTAATAAATCTTTATCATGAATCTACTTTATTATTAATTATTACTAACTTCAGTAATTTTTATTAAATAACACAACTTATAGTGGTGGTGCAAATAAGACCACACAGCCTCATGAATAAACCAGCTCCATGTTTACACTGGCATTAACTTTAGTAACAAAAACAAATACTTGTTTTAAAAGCTACTAATTAATTTCTATATCAAATAAAGCATTTTAACTGATTTGGAGGCAAATTTTTTTTGCAAACTCCGAAAGAAACTTTGATTTGTGAACTGAAAAACCTGGTCCCAAATTTTTCTGAGTTCAGAGGTTCCACAGTGTATTGCGCTATTGGTAAAGTGTCCAGCAGCATTTTGATTGTTGTTGTTGTTGTTATTATTATTATTATACTACTATTATTATTATAC
>WLWD01000943.1_pt1 | contig 97106 bp, 60 predicted proteins | sample 6712731 | NCBI WGS metagenome assembly WLWD01 (sample SAMN12718690, study PRJNA576275) | sponge metagenome | isolation source: marine sponge | host: Mycale hentscheli | place: New Zealand: South Island, Marlborough, Capsize Point | collected 2014-11-01
CACTATTAAACCAATTAGTGCATTTGAACAACTCACAGTGTTTAACAGACACAGAGACTATAAACATCCTTTGAAAGGACAACTCTCCACATAAAGTGTGTCATGTACTTGATAGACATGGACCACATGTAAATGCATGCAATGAACACAGACTGGGTTTCAAACTAGATTTTTCACTGGGGGTGGGTGGGTGGAACAATGTGTGTTCCTAGCCACACCCTTTTTTTTAATTTTGATGTGCATGCCCACTATGTACATGAGAGGCTGGCACTTCACACTGATCAGTGTTTGGTCACATGCATGATTTTTCTACTCATAAAATTAAACTATTACTAACTACTTCAAAAAATTGGGTGGGGGGGGGAGGGGATACAACAAAAAAAAACACCCAAACTTCCCCATACACTCTCCATTCAACTAGTAACTAAGGAAATTACAGCTTAAAAGACAAAAACAAAAACAAAAACAAAAACAACAACAAAAAACAAAAACAAAAATAGTATGTTTAAGAACGGAGGAAGAAGAAAAAAATTGAACAAATTTGGAAACAGAAATAAGATGGTGTACTAGTTAAAGTTGATTCAACTGTTTCACAAGTTTACCACATTACTGAACTGAGGTTGAAATATACATAGTTTCTAAAAAGCAGAACATAAAGCTTCCCTACCATTAGGAATTTATTGGTAAACCCTACCATTAGGAATTTATTGGTAAACCCTACCATTATGAATTTATTGGTAAAGTGTCGTCAATCAAACAGGCACTTAACTGGTCAATTCCCAGCTTACAAATATATGGTAAAGGATCGCCAAACACTTGGTTTGATAACACTTTAGCAGTACACTGATGGATGACTAATAAATGTAGCTCCATAGTCCAATAAAATCGAAGAGAGCAAGAGTTGAATACGTAGAAATAGGGTATAATTATAAAAAAAATCATGTATGATTAAAAATCGGGTATAAATAAACATCTACAGTATGCATATATTATGTATCAATTTTTGATACGTTATATAACAATTCCAGCAATAGTGCATAGAACGTCTTCCTCAGCAGTATCTACTGTAGGCTTTGGAACTCTGAAATGTCTTGACATCAGCCTCACTGAGTTGCATTCTTCTCTATTCGTGAGTTTGGCCATGCCTGTACTAAGTGGTAAAGGGTTTACATTGTCAGAGCATCCACTCTCAGCAACTTTTTATGACTTGAAATATCAAGTATTTTAAGTAACCAAGTGGGTGGTGTTAAAAAAAATCATCTAATCACAATTGTTTTTGTCATCTATATAATAATACGCTTGTGCATCAGTAACGATGCTGACGATGTGTACTCATGAATAATTCATGAGCTGAACAGAGTTGGTAAAGCGTCGTCACCACTTGAATGGGGGGGGGAAGCATTGAGCTACCCGCTCTAAGAAGAAAAAAAAGAGATAGTCCAAGTCGGGACTCAAACCCCCCAGACTACCAGCTTTGTGGTCACGCACATTACCATTAAACCATTCCAGAACTTTCAGCTCAGAGACTCTTAGAGTTCCTATTAACCTACGATATCCTCTTCTTTGTTTTTTATTCCCTAGGTCTTGTCCTGTCCATCCTTCTCTCTATAAACATTAGGTGTTAGTATTCATGAATAATTCATTAGCTGAACTGAGGTGGGAAAGAGCAATGCCTGCACTATACTAGCTATTAAACCATGGTGGATTTCACCTGAGATCATGGGTAGAGAAGGAAGAGAAGTAGGAGAACGTAAGGGTGAAGTAAAAGAGGAATAATAAGTTGAGATGGCCCAGGAAGAAGGACAGCAGGAGAGAGAAACTTTCAATAACAATACCTTATGCTACTGCATTCCTATTACATCAAGTGCAAAGGTGGGGCTGGGTAAGTTGCTAGTCAGTAATTGATAGTATTTCTGAGTTTATGGACAGCCTTTGGTTCCAAACTGTCTGAACATGAGAGGTTAGAGCTGTCTGAACACGAGAGGTTAGAGCTGTCTGAACACGAGAGGTTAGAGCTGTCTGAACACGAGAGGTTAGAGCTGTCTGAACACGATGAGGTAGGCGGTCTGAACACGAGAGGTTAGAGCTGGTATGAACCCACGAGAGGTTAGAGGCTGTCTGAACACGAGAGGTTAGAAGCTGTATGAAAACGAGAGGTTAGAGCTGTCTGAACCGAGAGGTTAGAGCTGTCGGAACACGAGAGGGTTAGAGCTGTCTGAACACGAGAGGTTAGAGCGTCTGAACAAGAGGGTTAGAGCATGTCTGAACACGAGAGGTTAGAGGCTGTCGCACACGAGAGGTTAGAGATGTTGAAACACGAGAGGTTAGAGCTGTCTGAACACGAGAGGTTAGAGCTGTCTGAACACGAGAGGTTAGAGCTGTCTGAACACGAGAGGTTAGAGCTGTCTGAACACGAGAGGTTAGAGCTGTCTGAACACGAGAGGTTAGAGCTGTCTGAACACGAGAGGTTAGAGCTGTCTGAACAAGAGAGGTTAGAGCTGTCTGAACACGAGAGGTTAGAGCTGTCTGAACACGAGAGGTTAGAGCTGTCTGAACACGAGAGGTTAGAGTTGTCTGAACACGAGAGGTTAGAGCTGTCTGAACACGAGAGGTTAGAGCTGTCTGAACACGAGAGGTTAGAGTGTATTGGTCTTTTGGGCTGAAATATAGCGTTTCTATTCTCTGTTTTTACAGCAAATTAATATATACGTAGATATACAGTTGGAAATAAAACTAGAGTATAATGACATATTTATTGGCCAAAAATAAAGTAATAAAAGAAGTACATTTGTATGCATGAATTTAACAAACAAGAAAATGTCTCTAGATTGGTTTGTTTTATAATACAAGTCTTACCAATTACCAATTGCTATCCACAAGGACCCACAAGGCTTGCCCAATAAAATGGTAGACATTACACGGGATGTTGTTGATTCCAATGTAAGGTTATCTATCTATTATCTTGGCTATAATGCAAGTGTATTCAACCCCTCGCACACACATACACACACTCTCTAACACACAAACACGCATACTACCACAATAAGCATCACAAGACCGTGAAACAGATACTGAAAAATATACTGTTAAAGTTATTGTAAAAAGTGCTTCGAATATTTTGAGTTATTGTAAAGCTGTGCGTGTATGTGTGTTGTGAGCGCGAGAGTCCATATAATAATACACTTGTCTGTCAGTCAGTAACGATGACCACAGAGACAGTGTGTGCATTCATGATTGCTTCATTAGCTGAGTAGGGCAGGTAAAGCGTTGCCATACACGTTGGAAAAACATCGTCAGTAACGACGACGGCGTATGGTGTGTACATTTATGAACACACGGGTCAAGGAAAGGAAGTGAGAAAATAAGCGGACTATAACAAAGTGGTAGAGGATAGTAATTGGTTAAAAATACCAAATACTACTGCATTATTAATTTGCAAAGTCAGTACATCCAACACCAGGGTAGGGTACTTGGATCTGCCTCCTACCATTCCCACCAGTCCACCTAGCTGTGATTAGGTACCTGGTATTTGCTGGGGGTGCAAATTCAAAGCCTTTTCTCATGAAACAGCAATGGTCCAGGTGGGACTTCGGGTGCCCACACCACTTGCTGTGAGGAAAGGCCTGTTCTCCTGCGAGTTCCTAGCCTGGCTCCAGGAGCTTTGCTTGCACGGCTCACTGTGCCTGCTTAGTGCACAGGCATCCCGGCTCTGTCAGGTGTGTGTGACCGCCTAGCAGTTGCAAGAGAATTTGTTTTTTTGCTAGTGCTACTACATATGTACAATTCCAATCGCAACACACACACCAGCCATGAAATGGGGGGCTAGTATTACTAGTTAGTAATACTAGACCAACTGTAGAGATTACCAGTAATCACAATATAACTAACTGGTCATGCCTTGCATTGAGGATAGTGTTACGACCCCCATCTCCTCATAGCTGAACACCATCACACATGATTGAACACTCTTTGAGCATGTGCACTATGAATGTCTCCTGACACAAGCTCATTCCTGTACTCCGTATAACACACTTGCATACATGTCCCAACTCAAACCTCTGACACCAACATTACTGTTCACTGTATCCGACAGATCACAGAATCGTTCTAACGCTTAATACACTAATTAGCATTTAAATCAACTGGCAATGAGCTGTGAACAAACCTCCTGCCCAGCATATCACAACTAAAAAGGTCCAAATTAACTTTTTAAGTGTCATGCACACACAATTTCAGGAAGTGATTTTTTTCCCCATTAAAGACTACAGCTTCGGGTGACAAAGCTTGTGAACATTTGCCTAAAAATGACGGACTTTGAATTATATATGCACACACGTGTGACTGCAAATAGTCTAGAAGCATATGCTATAAATATTCCAGTTGAATTTTTCTTATTCTTTTATAACAATTTTAAACATACATGTATACACTGTACCATCTATATATCTTCTTAAAATTCAGCAGCGAAAGGGATAGAGCACGGAAATCACTGGCATGTACCCAGTACATAGAATTCGTCTTGCTGGGTTAGCCAATCCACTAGTGATGCAGTATAAAGCTAAGTATTAATTGAAAGTGCACATCGAATCCCGTAGGTAGCATCAGCAATCTGCCGACTTCCTGGTTCGACCCTGTGCTGTGCAGGTAAGTAAATATCTACTGATTATTTGAGATTATAATGTCCTGATATACTAAACTTGTCAGAAGAAGCCAAAAACATACATACACACAAAGGCCATCTTCATGAAACATACTCACTACCTACACACACACATGAACGCAACTCGCTTGTTGCTACTAGGAGGTCACGTGCACCTGGCAGAGCCAGGATGCCTGTGCACTAAGCAGGCACTGTGAGCCATGCAAGAAAAGCTCCTGGAGCCGGGCTAGGAACTCGCAGGAGAACAGGCTTTTCCTCACAGCAAGTGGTGTGGGCACTCAAGTCCCACCCGGACCATTGCTGTTTCAGTACACATGCACACCCACACACAACTACAAATGTACCATCAAAATCCAACAGTCAGTGCCAACACACACACACACACACACACATTAGTATACAATTCTAGCCAGTCATAAGGTAAGACACAACCATCAAATCAGCTTATTCAAGTTTTAATAAGTAACAGCTGCTTTAGTGCCAGCATATGGGTTCTCAGTAAGTCTCTCTTAACAACAAATCACAATGAGCACACACAAACACACACACACACACACATACACACACACACATGCTGTAGTTCCACACAAGTTATTGCCTTGTTCCAGTGTTAGATATCTCTCCCTAGTTCTGTAAGGAACTTAATAAGCTGTCCAAACCACAGTTCATTAGCTGCGCTACAGCTACTAAAAGCTGAGGAAATCATTCTACTTGATAATGCCGAAGCTAATTTTATAGCTACTAGTACCAAGAGAATAAAGAATATCAAAACCTAATGAGTCTGATAAGAGAATGTTATTAATAAGACTCGACACTAAAATAACAGATTCAATTAACAAAGCAAATACTACCTGGGGGGGAAACAGCAACTTTGTTTACCAATTGCTGCAAGCAATAGACCAATCACCATGTGAAACAGATATTCACGACTTCCACTGAACTAAGCTGGCTACTCGGTAGCTGATCATGTGACGTTTCCCTTGACCGCCCTCTCAGACTAATGATATTCATGAGTATGCAATGGACCAGATCACGCTGACAAAGCTTAGAGTACACTAATCATCGATGCACGATTTTTTTAATTTTATACAAAGCACATGTACATAGATACTTACAAACACACTAATATCTCAAACTCATTAGTACACAGCTTCGCTCACTGCACTGAATTATATTGGCAGTTCAAACAGAGAACAATTGCTATACTACATACACACACGTACAGTATGTATACTCAGGATAGTTTGGAAATGTGAGTCCAGATAATACATAAAGGATTAGTCTACTATACTTGGCACATATTCCATACACTTCAACAGGAAACAAAAAAATAAATAAATACAGCTATTTGTTTATTTATTTTCTGTTACTATAAATGACACACAATGGCACTTTCTGTAATAACAAAAACAGTGAAACCTGTTGCCCCCAGAGTTACCATGACTACATATGTATTATTGCACAAGTCACACCTGGAGAGAAGGTGACAGGTGTTGTGTATGAAACTATAGTTACAGAAGTCGCAAACGCAACAGCCTGTTGTTGCTTGTTACTGAAGACCACTAAACGTTAAAAGACTGGAAGGGGAGGGGAGAGAGGGAGAGAGTTCTCGATTAATATTTGCATTAATCAATTTCACTCGTACCCTTTGACTATTGGAGCCGAGAATTCTCGGCATCGCACCGCTCTTGATTCTCCGATTAAAAAAAATTGATGATCTAATTATAACGTTCTATTATTTGATGTACATTGCTTGACTCAGTATGTATTCCTGTAATAAAAAATTGAAATGAGTGCACCAGTATCGTTGTTGTTGATGTTTTTATTTTATTTTATAGATTTTAAAAAGTATGGCTACTGGATGCTGACTGTTTAGCGTCCTTGGATGCCTCGCTGGTTTGCTAAGACTGTTTGCAGTTGCTATGGGATAGAAATTCAAAAATCAAACTCAAATTCTAAAAGACGCCCAAAGTGTTGAAGAAAGTCGGCGTCTAAAGGGTCACAGCCTAGCACAACACCCACTCTGCACAATGCCACTCATAATAATAATAATTTTCCTAGGTAACTTGAATAAAGCAAAGTTTTATTTAAATATACAGTAAAACTTTAGTCATCCAAACTTCAATTTTACAAAAATTCAATTAGTTAACTGAACAATCTAATAGTAGCATGAGTGGACATGAACAATTGTTTGACCACGCCCCTTTATCAGCGCTTTATAGTACATTTTCTATGGTGCTCCATATCTGAACATTTCAGTTATTCGAACACCTCTCTGTCCCAACATGTTCGGATAACTGAAGTCCTGTTGTATTGTCTAGATTAGAGGTACATGTTTGCATACATGTATGTACATGTGTGCATACATGTATGTACATGTGTGTAATCTGCAGCTATGTGCAGTGTATGCAATGACTTTGGGCTAATAGTGATATCTGTACAATTTCAAAAGATAAACAAGTTCCTAATCACCGTGGATAGTATAACCACACCCACTCCATATCAAATTCATTTCACGCCTCTTTACTTATAAAGCCATTGAGTGGAAAATTGTTTTTTCCACTTACAACACAATTGTGTCTGATCACTGCATGCAATAATATACCAGGTGTACATGTCCATGCAGTACTACTTGGGCATTACTAAATGAACACACAAGTTAGCTAAAATACACAAACTAAAGGACAAATAAAAAACAACAACAACCACCAACCAAGAGAAAGCATAGCAGTTAGTCATTCTCGGCTGAAATAATTATAATAATAGAGAATTGGAGTGTTTGTTTGCCAGCTGGTTGTCGTAGCTCAGTGGCAGAACACTTGTGCGTTAAGCAAACGGTCCTGGGTTCGATTCCCAGTGGCGACCAAATTTTTTTTAAATTCTGTATTGTTTAAAAAAGCCTGTGAAAGGAAGAGAATACATCTAAAAGAGAAAGTGTATAAATTACTCACATCTGCTATAAAAACTTAATCCTTTTTTGATTGACTCGAGATAAAATCACAAATAGAGTATTTGTTTGGGGTTCATTGGACTAAGAAATCTGATAAGCTACTGTAGGCATTTCAAAACTCGAGCGATCTTCTCCGGTTTTGAAACTCGTCTGTTAATTAAGTAACATGAAACAAGTGCACATGCTTAAAATGTCATTTAGCCTTCAAAGGTGTTAAAACAAAATGTAGATATTCCAAAAATAATTCACTTTCAAGAGTTTAAGAGAGTGAAGGGGATTTAAGTGGAAGGAAGGAAGTCGTAAAGTTATTATGTATGTTTGGGAATACACATACAACGTGATACACTGTGTGTGTGTGTGTGTGTGTGTGTGTGTGTATGCGTGTGTGTGCGTCCTGTGTGGTCATTTGCTTGTGTGTGTAATAAAACTATTGTAAACACTGGCTAAGAATGTATACAAGAGTCCCTTTATAAAATTACAATAATAGTAATCCAATATTAAAAAAGCAGTAATACTGCATAGAGTTATGACAACCTTTACTCTCACTATCAATAAAGTAGTTCAACACACACACACACACACACACACACACACACACACACACACACACACACACAATATTATTTATCCTAATAAAAGGATTGTATAAAAGTTGGAAGTATTTTATGAACGATGAAAATGTACTGAACGGGATGTATCGTTAGTTCAATACATTTTTTCGCTATTAACCTCAAATTATTCACACATTTGAAAATGTTAATAGCACTAACAAATGCACTATTTTAATACGTGAAATTGGCATAATTCAGCACATGCTCTTAAGTAAAGGGTCTCTTGTACGCCACAGAATATGTCTGTATCTTATTCTCATTGCTCCTTGTATGTATTTAAACAAGGTCAGTAAATGGGAGTAATGTTGACTACATCCACATGCTGAGGGACCAGTGAACCCCAGAGAACACAGGCCGACACATCTTGGTATGATGTGGGGCTGGATATATGTAGTCCTAGTGAATTGGTCTACCCTTGAGACTACAACTAATTCATAGTAAGAGAGGATGTGGGCGGAAGCTTTTGACAAGAAGGTGAAGGTAAAAAAGGGTGGGCTCTTGAACCAGTTTCTTAAGAACTGTCACAGCCGCTGAGCCAAAACAGAAACCATACCAAGTCAATTAATGCCTCAAGTCACTAACTTATTTACACACTACAAAATGACCCTTGTCAATTGTGTATAATTGCAGGAGGCCCCCACTTGAGAGGCAAAGCTTGGTTCTAAAGTTCACACAGAGCCAGACTAAGTAGAGCAGTCACACACATTGGTACATACATATCTTGCATTACATAAGCTGAAAAAAGAACTTTCGCACAGCTGAAGGCTAAAATTTATCTGCTATTTCAGACAGGACAATCTGTACTTACAGTATGATTGAATCAATCATCATGTAAGGTCGAAAATGGGAATAAATAAAACGAACGATATCATCGTCCAAGTTCCCCCCCCCCCCCCCTCATATACAGTTACACCTTATTAATACAAAATTCTTACCTTTCTAGTTCCAACCCCCCCCCCCCCCCCCCCACTCTCTCCCTCTGAGCAAACTCCACATAAATCCATTAAGGCATAGAAGGGTAACACCGCAACCTCCACAGGTTTAAGCAAACTGGGAGTAGTGGTTTGTCAACAGAGTCTGGTTTCAATTGGCTTACAAGTTAACAATGTAGGCACACGTCAGACACTGGCTGTGTAAACTCCCACACACTATAACACACAAACACACACGCACATGCACACGCACAAAAAAACAACAAAAAAAACAACAAAAAAAAAACAAAAAAAAAACCTCATGATGTTCCTGCACAGAACAGGAAAAGAAAAACAAAACAAAACAAAATCCATGTATTGTCGAACAATGGTCAATCTTCAGCAACGATAACACAGTGGAATGGTACTGTACGTATATTGTCTGAACCCAAGACGGGGAGGGAAAAGGGGAGGGGTTTGGTGGAATCTAGGACCTAAACAATGCAATTAAAAAGTGACCTACTTATACATGTAAATGCACATACAGCCAAACATTTCACATAACTATTGAGTTTATGGCAAATTTCACTAATCAATGACGACACAATAAGAGTTAATAGCTTTTATGAGAGCTTTTTAAAAAAGATAAAATTCTTGCACGCACACACACACACACACGTGTAAACATACGTACACATGCACACATTACACATGCCTACGCACACACGAACATGCGCATACACAGGACATGACATACTATGACATACGCCATACACGCACACACATTCAACTTCTCATAACCCATGCAGTGTACACTAAACTCCCAAAACTGATGCTGCCTTCTGTACTTTATAATTCAAATACTTTTCTTCTCTCCCAGTCACAAAATAAACCTTTCAGTAAATGTAAGTATATGCACACAATATACAACAAGTGAGCGAATATAGTAAACACTAACAATAAACATACGTGCGCGCACACATACACACACATGCGCACACATACACACGTGCGCACACATACACACACGCACACACATACACACATGCGCACACATACACACACGCACGCACATACACACACAAATTCCTGGTAAGTACCATAACTGTGTAAATATTACCCCTCTGTCCCCCTCTACGGTCTTTCATATATCCTGCTTTATACAAGTGATAATCTGACTGTAAGAACAGTGCTGCATACAGAAAACGAATCAACAAGGGGCAGAAACATCTTTCTTAGATCTTAGATTTTAGGAGGGGAAACACAGAGTTTTTATAGGTATGTATAAGAGACCCATGCAGTGCTTAGAAACATTATACCAAATGCAAAACTATGTTGATTTCATGTTGTAAAGTCAAAATGTAATGATTTCTAGGGAGGCGAATCCCTTTCATCCCCTCTAAACGAAACCCTGAAATAAGTTATACACTTCCTTGCATCACAGTCGTATCTACGTATCTTCATTGACAAGGTTCACATGTGCTTGCCAGATACTGTTACTACATTCCAATAAATGAAGATACCAATCTTAAACACCACAGATACCCTTTAACTGCCAGATAGAATTTTAAACCTATACAGAAATTTACACCACAAACATATACCCTTTTACAATACTAAAAGATTATTATATATATATATATATATATATACATATATATATATATATAATCTTACAAAAACTGGTGCATATACTTTATATTACAAGGCATCCATAAGGTTGAGAAGCTCTTGCTATGAGGTTACAAAAGAAGGTACTTACTATAAACTAAGAGACAAAGTCAAGCTTCTGTATGATGCACACAATGTCTCCTAACAATAGCTACTGGACCCAAACCCCATAATTGGTCATGTATGGAGTAGTATAGTACTCCAGTCAACCTCTATAAACAACACTTACTTTTGGAAAACAAAGGCTATTCACACACACAAAAAACTCACTCCAAATCATCCATATCTGGAGGAGAAGGTGGAGGGACTTTGTCTTTGGGCAAAGGCTTGAAAGGTTTCCCACAGCCTGCTGTGCTGGCTTGTCCGAGTGACAAGTCAGACATATTCTCGTGTAAGACCCCAGCACTGGATGACGGACGCAGGGAGCTTGTAGTTCCACTAGCACTAGAGGAGGGAGAAACTAGGGTTATAGGGAGTGTGTGCCGCACACTGGCCAGCTCGTTTTCAGCAGGGATCTCTTGCATTTTCTTCCAGGAGGCCAAATCTTCGTGGGTACCCAGGGACGACCCACTGGCAGTTAATGAATTTTCAAGTCCGTTTGGATCTGTCATAATTCGCGCCCGTGAAATGTTCACGCCCCTCTAAAGTTGTCCGAGCTAGTGGTGGCGTTCAGGTGTGGAGGCGTAGCATCTACTTGGCGAAATTCATGTTCACTTGTGAAGGGCAGAGAGTGCCTGCTGCCTCAGGCGGTGATGATTCTTATTAAGGAGAGGTGGTAGGCGTGGCGACCATGAAATCCACACGACTTCCCGATTGCCCCAAATAAGTAAGAAGAGTAGTGAGATACGAACTAGCACCCGAAATATTCACTGCCTTTTGTCTAGTCTCGCAAGCCAGACCCTTCCTCCGCGTAGCGTCTGGTAAAGGGTCTGGCTTGCGAGACTACCTTTTGTCCATTAGAATTAAGAGAGTTTAGTTATCACATAACAGCTAACAGGGAGGTGATGATCATCAGAAATTTGCTGCTCTGCTGCAGGCTAAGGGTAGCTATCAGTGGGCCAGACTATTTAGGTAAAGGGTTTAGCCCTTGAGACTAGCTAAGTACAGCACCAGCCAGCCACTTTGGTTTCAAGCTGAATCAACTAGAAAGTACAGCTTCTGTATCTTATTTCTTATTATAGCCTTTTGGCGTATTTAAATATAAAGTGAGACAGTTCATTTTATAGTTAACAGTTCATTCAGCAGTTTAAATTCATAAGAACGACATTTCTATATTGTTTCAAACCTGCTGATGTATAATATTCAAATACAGAGCTACAAACAGCTACATACATAAACAAAAACAATAACAATGACTGTGCTTCGTGAATTCAAATCAAGCTATATTGTTTGTGAAGTACAAGTGTCATAGAGCCATAATATTGGGACGAAAAAGAATCTTTTATCTTTGAGAAAGTGTTTGGCTGAAGATACAGTAGTGGCACTTTCATTGTTCAAGGTCACTTCCGTCTCAATAAAATATCCTGTAGTGCTGTTATCTGTGACATTATCACTCTGATGTTTCAGTTGTCTTTGTACCTGGACAACGGGTGCAGTGTTGATCCTCAAATCAGGCAGAGTGAACGTAGGGTAAGTCAAAGGAGGAGGCATTGCAAGAGTAGGTGTTGGCTCTGTAAACATTAATTATTACATCACATCATAGCTACGTCAAGGGAATTGATGAAAAAATAATAATATGAAGAAACATAATTAACCAACAAATGAGTAGATAAATAAAGGAATAAATGAATGAATGAATCAATAAATGAATCATAAATAACCAAATGAACGAATGAATGAATTAACCATAGAACTACATCAGATAGACAAATAGATACATTAATATATAGACAGACAGACTGACAGACAAACTGAACAGACAGACAAACTGAACAGACAGACAGACAGAGCAGACAGACTAACTGAACAGCCAGACAAACAGAGCAGACAGACAGACACACAAACAGAGCAGACAGACAGACAGACAAACTGAACAGACAAACAAACAGAGCAGACAGACAGACAGATAGACAAATAGACAGAACATGACAGACACAAACAGACAGACAGACAATGTATATTTGAATGCAACCAATAGTCTACCTTCACATTCCATGTACAAAAATGAGTTTTCGAGAATACTATGTTCAACTTGATCTACATTTTTATAAGATATCTTCTGTCGGATCTGTCATAAACACCAATGGGAGATAAGCATAAATAGAGAGAAATATACTCCACACATAATACAATTAGTGAAGATATAACCAGTAAAAACATTCAACACCTGAGATGTGAAGACCCATAATAATGTTCATGGCTATGGGATTTATATCATGCAAATATCACCAATAGATAGGTGCTGTGTTTTCACTTAGCTATCTAGACTGACAAGAATTCTTCAGTCAGTTGGACAACATTGAAAATTTTGAATTTCAAATTTCGTCAAATAAGATTTGATGGAGTCAAAACATTTAATGATTACATTGGAGTACACTTGAACTACTGCTTTTAGCTAAAAATTTGAGTTCATTATTTAGATATAAGTAGCTAATTATAGTGGTGTGCCATTTCTTGAGCTATACCACAGAAAAATATGCTAAAATTTACATCTTATCATTTTATTTATGCTTAACTATGAAGTCATATACATTGTATATTTATACAATAATCCCACCTCATATCGCAAAATATTTGCAACAATGAAATTATGTTTATTTAAACTATCAAGTTACACCAACTGTAATGCTATTAATTATGACAACAACAACAACAACAAAAACATTTGAACTCATAAATCCTCTTGTATTCATGCTGAAGGTAAATTAGTACAATAGTTTCTAATTTTCTATGTGTCATTAAGTTACTAAAATATGACGGTAAAGCCTAATGTACAAGATATACCTGTAGCATCAGAACACGCCCTCCATTGATAACCATCTTTTTCATCACAATAATCGTGTAACCTATAGAATCATGCTCTATCACAGTTGTCTGAATAAAATGTCTATTCAGTATCTCTTTTGTGTACCACCGTCCATTATTAGTTGGTATGCGTACCCGGATTTGTATTAAAATAGACACTGGATTAGTGCAAGGATAAAACAGTATTGTAGTATATGTTTTGTACTCGTCACGATCGGGTGATAATATGCCATTGCAGTCAATGATGGTGCATTCATATAGCACCCGGCATGCCCCAATTCTAAACGTAGTTTTAGTTATTGCTTCATACATGCTAGCACATCGCTTTACTCCATCAGCAGTTCTATCATCTATTAAGCCAGACACTAAAACACAATTTTAATTGAAGCATTATGTATAATATGTATGTGTCACAATTATCAAGTTCTGACCTTTCATAAAAACTAGATTGAATCTTTCTCACAAAAAGTTGTTCCAATGGCACAAATTGGTGGTCTGTTGAGTACGAGACTGCAGCAAGCGGTACTACTCAAAACAGTGTAAAGGTAAAATCTGAAGGTCTTTGAGGTCATGGGTTGTCGTACCTCAGTGGCTAAGCGCGCACTGGTGGCTAAAGTCAGGAGTCCTGGGTTCGAATCCCCAGTGGCAACCAAGATTTTTCACATTTTACCTTTGCTATTCTTTAGTCTCCTTTAAGTGAGAAAGTTTCAATCTATTGTGTATATGGTATCTGCAGTAATCATATTCTTACACGTGGACAAAATTTTGATAAGTTTATATAGCAAAAGTGCAGTAATTTAAATTGATGGTGAGGGAATGCTATTATCCCAACAATAGATTTCCATTATATAAATATATCACATTGTATTGTAGGTTAAAGTGGATCCCAGTAATGAAATATTAATACTATAAAAATGTGTGCACTTCATTTTACTGGCACAAATTAAGATTTAAAGACCTTCAGTTGAGCAAATAATCGAAACAAATCTTGAGATGCATGTAAACACCACTTCTTATGATTCTGTGTCCACCAAAGTTGTCAATATTTATAAACATTATACAAACTTACAACATCTTGGGTAGCTAACTTCAAGACTAGAAATTCTACTAGTAATTGTACGTGACCCTCGATACACGAAGCACACCATGACTTCTGGCCCAACTAATTGAAAATTTCTGTCACATTTAAACATTGTACTATATATTACTACGCCACTGACTGTCCTGATGAGTCTACTGAAAGCGCCATTTGCAGGATTAGTTGGATATGCACATTGTTGACTATTGATGCATACTACCATACATAACAATAAAACAAAGGAATTTCATAAATTCAATTGCTAGTACTCCTTCTATATATAAATTTAAAATTTGAGTGCAACAATAATTATTCACTGAAGATTGGTCAGTCTAAATGTCAGAGAGGTGTGAACTTACACTGTACTACTAATTAAAAAAAAAGTAGAACAAAATGCAATGCCATTATTATTGAGAAATTTGAATCAATACTTAAAATAATTGAATTAATACTAAAAATGATCTTTATTGTTAAAAATTATTACAATTATTGTCACAGTACTGGTTCATTATCTTTCAAATTGGAGTCCAGTAATTGAAATTATTTTTAAACACAAGCTATAAATTTGTACTGTCACAAGTTAAGAGTTTATATATATATATATATATAATACAACATTACCTGGAATGGTTATTAGACTGCACAATAGTAACTCTATTGATATACATGAGCGAATAATTTGTATAGGCATCTTGGAAGAAGCAGTCGATCAAACCTCAATTTTAAGTAGCATCAATAATATGACGCTTTATCTGAGTTGGGTAAAGAATCGTTGCAGTTAGGTAAAGTACTTCGAATTTAGAAACAACCCTTAATTGTTGTTCGCAGACATACTTTACCTACCTCCAACATACTTTACCTACCGCCAACATACTTTACCTACCGCCAACATACTTTACCTACCGCCAACGTACTTTACCTACCGCCGCCAACGGTAGGTAAGTATGTATGATTATTAGCAAATGTCCTTTGTAACTTCATTTCCAAAGTTCTAGGATGTACAGTGTATTCTATCAAGATAAAGTATGTGACCTATTTCAATTACTAGGTACTGAAACTAATTAATTTGACTGGGGTTCTGCAAGAATCATAATTTCCCCGCCTAAGCTTTGATATTTAGACCTTACTGTTTTCCAAGTCTCCGCGCACACTCTCCCAGGTCAAATTTAGTTGGGAGAGAGGGGGTTTAACTTAATAGGGGCGGTCCCACTATTATGAATTTGCGCTGTGTCCACGTCGCATATCAACGCCCGCGCAAAAAGGGAAATTACAATCATGTGACCTTGATACTCTATAAACTCTACAGCTCTCGGCGGTGGAGTGGAGTTGGAACTCTTTAGTAAGTGGAAAGGCTGAAGCCTTAGGGACTGTATCTGGCGGCTGATGTGTAGGAAGAGCTGCTAGTTGTCGTAAAGATGTCCGCCGTGCTGGGGAAGATATTTGACAGCATTTCAGGCCGAAAGCACTCTACTCCGAAGGAAAATCCGTGAGTCCTTAATCTGTTGCTATGTGTAGTGGGGTAGCGATGGCGGTGGATGAAGCAGAAGTGTGTGGACTGTTTTTTCCCCCACTGTACGATATCCTTAGGAATGTCTCACCTGGATTGTTTTCTTTTAATATATATAACAATGCATCTCCGTGCACTGAATAAACAAGACCCAAGTAGTTCAGAGGCAGTGACTTAGCCTTAAATCTCAGTGTACTTGTATGACATTAGTTCTCTTGATAGTGTTTTTTTTTTTGTTTTTTTTTTCAGTTTAGTTTTAATAGTGGTTATTTACAATGACCATCTACAATTGTTGAGTATTTTTTACAAACTGTTTTTTTCTATGAGTCAAGGGAAAACTTTTCTTTTAAAAGTTTTTTCTTACAGTAGCTTAGATTAGTCACTTCATTATCTATTGGTATTCATTACTGATGCTCTGTTGTATAGCATATCTTGTAGGGTGGGTGGGTGTGTCGTGGGTGTATGCTTGCGTACATGTGTAGGTGTTCTTTTGTCTGACTTTGTAAGGGCATGTGAATGTAGTTTGATGCTTATACATGCATGTGTTTGCCTGTTCATAAGCTACAATAGTTGGGCGCAAGTGTTTCAAGTATTGTTCATCACATGACTTGGGGGGATCAGGTGATCATTCTCCAGTCTGGCAGCTCGTCATGGGGCACCTGAGTCAGTGTAGTCATGGGAACAGGTGTGATGTGGTATGCCGTTGTCAGAGAGCTGGGATCACAGTGTGTGAAGATGTTGTTAATTAACACTTGGGGTGTTGCCATGAGCTCATTACTACATCACTGTGCCCGAGTTGTTAATCAAAAACAGATTTTAGTAGCAGTTGTATTGTTGTTTTGAGAGTTGTATAGTTGTATGCACTGTTTCTTAATGTTGGTAATAGTAGAGGTGTAATTGAATTTATGTTTGTAATATTGGAGGCAATAGTATTAGAACATAGGAAGTGGGGGAGTGGGTTAAGTCAAGAGAAATTAGTTAAGGGTCCCTTCTTTTCTTGCCCCCATGTGGTGTTCAGTTATCTGTCCATTGTAATGTAATCAGTGTACAGCATGCTTGTGTTGATTTTTTTGCTTTGCTTGTCTATTGTGTAATTGCTGTGTTTGTGTGTGCGAGCTGCTAGCAACTTGGCATGTGACCCGGTTGTGTTGGTTGCTATGGTATTGTATAAGATTACAGTATTTTTTTCCTGGAAGTCTGCATGTACTTAAATACATAACACACGCTGGTGTTGCAATAACATGGACAGAGATGGTCGAGCTAGGCATGAGGGGGCGTGGCTGGCTAGCAAAACTTGTTATTGGGTTGTACAGTTTTAGTATAGTGCCAATGGAAACCTTTGGAATAAACGCGGAACGCAGAAAACTTGTCTGGTATGGTTGGGCGATATTGGGTTTTTCGTATCGTGTGCAGAATATTTGACTACTTAGTTTAATATGATATTTTTATTATTTCACTCTCTTCTTTTTCCGTATCTTTTATCACCTCATAAATAATTGCATGTGAATTTATATAGCGGAGCAATAACTGTGAATATGACCAGCTTTATACTTGGATGGGTGGGTACCCATTAATTCAATATTTCTGCTTGTTACATGCATGTACACAATTTTTCATGGTATAATCCTAAATATTCAGTATGAAAAGTAAAGACCGTACCACCAACTACTATAATGACTGTGATATCGCCCAACGCTAGTAAATGGATAAAATGCGGTTGTAGTCTTCGTAATTTTTTTGGTACAATAAGGTTATTAAAGTTATGAAATTTCTTTGTTAATGTTATTGAAATATATTCTGATATATCTAAGAGTGTGTCCAGGCAAATCTGACAGGCATAGCTTCTGATGGCATTCATTAATGTATTGGAGAGTAGGAGCTTTCCAGTCTGTTCGGAGTATAATCAGTTTAGTTGTTTTTTTCTTTACTGAATTTCTGCTATTGTATATTTTATAAAAAAATTACACCCAAAATTTTAGTCACTTTCCTATTTTAATCATCGTCGTCATCATCATCAGCAACACCATTGTCAGTATTTGAATCGTCACAACAGGCAGGCAGGGGGGCGGGCAGGCATGTAGAGGTCATGTGCAGGAGATCATGTGTCTGGCTATAGCCACTACTTCCATGTTTGAAAATCATGTATAAACTCACTATTGTTTGTTTTTACCCAGCAAATTCTGTCAGATTCTTAACATGGAATTAAAGAATATTTTACTATTAATGGAATTGAATAATTGCTATATATTGATATTTCTGATATACCTAAGGTGTTGGTGCAATTGAGAAGTTTTCTGTTCCCCCCCGCCCCGCCCTTTCCATTCCCTTTCTGCCTACCAAATTCCATGTAGGGATTTGAACTTTAGTGTAGACAGTTTTTCCATATCCTGTTGTTTTGTCTAATGTCACATCTACTTCAGTTCGCAGTCTCTGAAGTCACAGTCTTTGAAGTTGTGAAATATAGCTGAAGTCACGCCTTCTTTTTGGTAATCCTGAATCATTCATCATATCAGTCATTTAAGTTACTGGAGTAACTCTCAATTCAATGATTCTAATTTGTAGCTTTCATGCAAGTTGGGCATAAATCACTATCAGTAATGTCACTTGCTCCCTTCTAAATTTTTTTTTATCTGCCAGTGCGTAGTATCTTATCTTCTAGCTTTTAAGTACTGTTTTGTTACTTCTGTGTTGATTCTATCCTATCGTCCTATTGGTAACCCACAAACTCTCATCATGTGCTGTGACTATCTGACTTATGAATATCACATTGCACTGATCATGTGCTGGTTCCCTCGTGAATATCATTATCAACCCTTGTGAATTGCATTTATGCTGCACTCATGTGACTCCCATTACCCGAACTATCTCCCTGGAGCCCACTCAACCCTGGCAGGGAATCAGATTCACACTTTGTAACGTAACCACTGCAGCCAGTGTTAACAACGGTACCTCCATATGGCGAAGTTGTTGCAGAGATTTGGTCACAAGGTATTGTGATGTCACTGGCTGGCAGTCGGCAGTGGCTGGGGGTCATGTGATCATTATGGGGTGGTGACAAGTGTTGTAGTAAGTGTGTGTATGTACATATGTGTGTTCGTGTCTGTTTATGAAAGGTCGGAGCTACAATTGGTAAACAGAACGATTGTTATTATAGAATGGTGTGTTTATTTCAAAATGAGTGACTGGTTTGTGAGTTTCATGCCTCTTTACCTATACATCTGAATCTATATGTTTGTAAGTATGTGCATGGGTACACTTAAACACAGATCTAGCAGGGGCAAGATGCTGATGTGTGTAAGAGATCCTTGCAGTTGCAAATCTGTGCTGATTTCATGATGCCAACCAATGTACTAAAGGATTTCTAGAGAGAGGGCAAATGCTGTAGCCACCAGGCAGTTGGTCGCCAGCTGCCCCTTCAATGCCTTGCTACAATACATTGTGTTACTGCTATTGCTGTGAATTTGTAAGTGGGACATAACATTTTTTTCCAGTGCTCTTTTCCTTCTCTCAGAATAAGCTTTTATTTATTTTTTCTTTCTTTTCTTACTTTAACCACAACCATTATTGTAGTATTTTTTCTTAATTTTAGTAGAATTTAATTAGAAGCTGTAAGAAGCTATAAGTACATATAGCTGGACTTCAGGAATTATTACCATAACTATACATGTGTCAGGTGCATCCACAGACTTTGTGTGCCTTTTTTTTCTTTTTCTGTTACGCCTGTGCTTTTCAAAACTGAAGAAATGGGACCTGCTATAAGATGAGTAAAGGTACTAAAAATCTAGGGTGTTTTTAAAAAGCCTTCATGCATTTCATAACTTGTTTTGTATGTTTTTCCTATTATGGCAATAAGGGCAGTGCGGTGGAGCAAAGGTCAGAGTTCCCTTAAAGTTGCTGCAATCATGCCAACCCTTCTAAGTGCACCAGTACGGTTGCTATAGCTACAAAGTAAGTAAATTGATCTCGATGGCTGAATTAGGCTCTAAGGGTCAGCAGCCAGCCAGTGGCCCGGGCAGCATGCGGTGACCATGTGCAGGTTGTATTGGGATGTAAGGGGACATGGCTTCAGTGGGGCTTCACACTTGTACTCTGGCATGTCACATGATGTCCCACTCATTCCTTTAATAGAGGCACAGGCAGTTCACTGGCTTGATACTATGCCTTTGGAGTCTGTTTGTTGTGTATGTTACGGGAAGGAAGCTCTAGATGGAGGTTCGCTGAACTCTGTTTAAGGCAAAAAGTAGGGGGGTGGGTAAGGGTATTTCCCCCTTATCTTTCTCTTTCCCCCTTTCTGAATATCAAGCACACACACACACTTGCTCACTCAGCACTTTCACATAACACACAGAGTTGGTGATCAAGTGGTTTCTTTTCTTCTCTCTCTCTTTTTTTTCTCCATTTTCTTTCCTTTTTTTTTTTTTTTTTTTCTTTCTTCATTTTTTTAAAATTTTATTTGTTACTGTCTGAATTGAGCACATGTGATCAGTTGGGACCAAGTGTGAGTGCCCCAATTGTTACTGGTCATGCTGTTGTTCCAAGTACTTCCAGAAAAGGGGATATTTTACAAAAATCTTTTTCCTCTTCCCAAATGCCAGCACATGATCTTTTCGTTTCAGTCGGTCTATAATAAACTGATAGTGAAACAACAGGACTGAGTGGTTCTGGCTGACTGCTGCAGTTTGGGACTAGGTCAAGTGATTTCCTGTGATATGAATGCATCAATGGACAGTGTACAACACAACTATGTTTAAACTGTGTGAAACGGAAGTGTGGATGGGAATATAGCTAAGCTGTGTACATTAAGTCCAGGCTATAATGCATTAAAAATTAAAAAAATTAATTCTGCATTCTTTTTTGTGTGAAGCTAACGTTTTGATTCAGGTTGTATACCAGTATTGAATTTTTTTTAATAAATTTTTTTTATTGTTATTTTTTCTAATTTTTTTTTTTTTTTTTTTTCTAATTTTTTTTTAATGTGTACCTCTTTCCGAGTTACATGTAAGATAGTATGGTATGCTGGCACGCAGTGTGGATATTTAAGTAATACGGACCTGGTTAGAGGTCCTGTACGTACATGTGTATGTACATGCTGCTATATGTCATCTTGTCTGCTTCACAAGAACAAACATGATGATTTCCATGTTGTGACTCAGTTCTCACTTCTCTCTCCCTCCTTCTCTGGCACACTGTCTTCCTTATATGGTGTTTTGTTTACTTAGCTCATTGCCTCCTTTGTTCTGCCGAGTTGTGAGTTTTGTGATAGTTGCTATTTCCCTGTTGTGATGGTGTTCATTCTAGTGTTGTCTCACTGGGTGAGATTCTATAATTCTATAGAATAATACAGAACTCAACTACTGTGTGCTACAGGAACTGTGTGTGTGCATGCATGTGTGTGTGTGTGTGTGTGTGTGTGTGTGTGTGTGTGTGTGTGTGTGTACATTCGTGCCCTTATGTGATATTATGAGTTAATCCCTGAGGCCATTTGAAGTGTTATTTAATTCTTGAGGTCATTTGAAGTGTTATATTGCATAGTGCATAATTGGTACATTTCTTACAGCTACATATGAAATTACGGTTGCTATGACAAGAGTGATATTATATTACTCTCACTTTAACAATGTAATGGTAATACTATGGAGAAACTCGTCTTTAGTGTATAGTCTGTTACATATGTAAATCGTTAAGCTTCCTTATTTTCGTACCAATTTCCTATCTATTTGTTGATTCCTGTATAAAGATGTGAGAATTACTAGAATCCTGTATTTGTATTATGAGACTTCAGTTTAAAGTTCTGGCGTAATTAATTATATTTTTTCACGTGTTTGTTGTCACAGAGACGATGCCGAGAATCGAGCAAGGCAGCTGTTGCATCCTGCTGGACTGAGCGTGCCTGTGTTGAGTCAGTCTCGTATCAGAGTGGTGGTGTTCCGGGATGAGAAGGGAGTCAAGCAACCAGTGTTTGACAGTCAGCAGCTGCCCACGGAGGAGGGGGGAGAGGTAAGGGATGACAGAGAGAGGGAGAGAAAGTGAAGTATTACTGGGAATGGGGGAAGGATTCAGGTAGGGTATGTAGTGTTATATGCAATGAGAGATAGACTAAACTGTGATGGGATATGTGGTTAGAACAATTAAAAAGATATCCCATAACTTTAGAAAATTTAAAAAAATTCAGGTTTAATGCTTGTTTTGCTAGACGTTTTATTAGGTGTTTGTTGTTATTGTTTATTTGTTTGTGCCACGCCCACCCAGGAGCATTGTTCCAGGTCCTTATGTGACATGAGGCATGGAGAGAGGTTGGAGTCATCTTTGTCTTCGTCGTCAGGGGTAACGAGTACCACTACCAGTTCACACTCTGCTGGATGGGCGTCGCAGTCCGGCAAGACTGTCAGAAGGAGGGGCTTCCTCATCAAGAGGCCGGTATGTTATTGTAATAGATTTTATTAGGTACTGAACAGAGCCTGATAACTGTTGCCACATAGAAAATGCATTAAAGTAAACAGGATGTGGCTTAGGGCAATATTTTTCCATATCACCTGTGTTCATAGTTATTACGTTGGGTTATTACGTCCCCCTAGGTAAATTTCTTGTTACCAAGGTATTCGCCCATGAGCAGTACCTAATAAATTTATTATCCATTGGATACCCGAGAATATCACTCGTCTGATTGGCGGTATTTACGCTCGTGCCTGCGGCACTCGCGTAAATACTAAGCCAACAGACTCGTGATATTCTCCTGTATCAAATGAATAATATATATATATATTTAATATTAGGTGGTTTTGTTCTGATTAATAATTCATGTTTTGTTGTTTGTTTGTTTGTTTTTGTTGTTGTTTTTGTCTGTATAGTCGACTGATTCAGAGCTGTTGGGAGAAATGATGTTTGGTTCTATGCCAATGAAAGTAATTGGCAACACCGTCAAGGTTCATTACATCAGGTAAGGTACTTCCTGAATTGGATGAGGAATTTATTGGAAGGTTAAAACCTGAAGAGGTTTGCGGTTATATTTTGTCTTTTTTCTTTTCTTTTCTTTTTTTTCTTTTTTCTTGATACATATTGGTTAGTCGCTTACATTTATCTTTGATGATCTTTACCTCGTATTTTGTATGTTCCAGATCTACAGACCAGCTGATGGTGTCCAAGGTGTTTACCTCAGGTCCCAAACCTCTTAGTCAATGTTCTCTCAATGACTTCACCGACAGCTGCCCAGTCTCCGGCTACTCCATTAGCAGCAGCAGTGGGCGGGGCTCCCATCGCTCGTACAGTGCCGACCCAAGAGGACTCGTGGCATCGCAGAGGAGGATCTCACCTGGTGAGTATGTGTGTATGTATGTGTGTGCATGTGCAGTAGTCACTGACAAAAATAGTTTGGTAAGCTTGTTGTAATATAAGTTACGATGGCTTGTTGAAATGGTGCTTGTATAGTTAAGTTAATTGATGACTATATTAGAGGACTAAGGGAGTATGTATGTAGTGTTGTATTTCAGCATATGTAAAGTGATCAAACATTATTTGTTACTTTCTAAGCATTATTTATCCATTACGGTTGTATATTACATACAGTACATAGTGTAATTCATTAATAACCTGCTTGCATCTTTACCTGTAAATGACATACAAAAATTATTGTACTTGAACTCCCACTCAAGTTGTACTGTTATTGTACTAATATTCTGGTGGCCTTTTCAATGGGCTTTTTAAATGATATACAATTTATATAGTAGATATGAGGAACGTTTGATGATTCAAGGTAGACTGTATTTCACTTTCTGAACCATACGCTCGTTAGTCTAGAGATTTAAGTCGTTTTTAATTGCTGTCATGTCATTTGTGTTATTTTAGATTCCCTTCGTCCACAATCGTCAACCACACTGGGCGTGCCCATTGCATCCCACTCACCACACCTCCACCCCTCCTCCTCCCCCATGTCGTCCTCTCCCAAGTCTCCCTCGTCCCCACTCAACTCGTACAACCCGTTGTCTCTCTCCTCCAGTCTCACACGTAGGATACAAAGGTCGCGAACAACCAGCCTGGAGAACCCGTCGGAACTCTATCGCAAAGTCCTGAAGCCTCTGGATCAGGTAAAGGATTGTCATTGATACGGATTAATACTTTCTGACGGTATCTGACTCACATGAGTAAAAGGTTTCATTAAATCTTAAATATTGGCATACATAATGTGCTCCTTCATTTTTTCAGTTCTACGTATAACCATACATCATCACCTATACCCTTTATATTCAGGAGTACAAGTCACACAAATACGAACAAATATTAATATTACCAACTTATTTCCTGTGAGATTAATTGATTGTTATTGTTGTCATGCATTCCGCCTGTGTTTCCCGTGCAGCATTCGTCCAGCAGTGGGGGTGGTCGTAGGAAGAGGAAGTATGCCATTGGCTTCATTGTGTGTCTCAGCGAGCTCAACAAACCTGACATCAGACACTTCCAGTCTTTCCTCTTCTCGCACTTTACTCTAATTGATGCACACCTAGAGCGGCTGAAGATGGGCGTGGAGGAGGCGTTTGATGGGAGGCGGAACATGCAGGCGGCCTCTGACCACATCACCCGGGCTTACGAGACCTTCTTGGAGGACTTCATATCTCTCTACAAGGCTCCCAGGATAGAGGTGAGAATTAGGGTGCGGTTAGGGCTGATTGTGATTCACATATACGTACATACATATGTACACACATACATACATACATACATACATACATACATACACACATGATTATAGTGTATGCAACTTGCAGTAGTTTGCTATAGTAAAGGCTTCCACTTGGCCTTGATTGTTATTACTTACTAACATCTGTTGTTTGTCCATGGCTGGGAACGTACATGTTCTAAATTATTTGTATCATGGCCACAAGTATGTAAAAAATTAATAAACATACTCCTATTTTTAGTCAATTCAGTCCTTCCCTAAATATTATTAATGCGTCACTTCTCATTGAGTAATATCTCTATGGCTCTATTATATGATAATTAGAAAGTAGTGACATATTAGGTGCATACTAATGTGATATCATCTTGTTAATCTTTCCCCCCCCCCCCCCTCCCCTTCTCCCCTCCTTGCCCCGCCCTGTCCTCTCTCCCTCTCTCTCTCTCTCTCCCTTCATCTCTGCTCTAGTCTCCAGTGTGGTTGAGTCTGGTGAGTTGTGTAGGACAGAGGAAGCAAGTGTGTCTGCAGTTCATGGAGGAACTCAACACAGCCATCACCGAGATGGACACCAGGGAGACTAAATAGTGAGGACAATATCACACACACACACACACACACACACACACATTCACACTTGCATAGCAACACCAGCATAATGTGTTTCAACCCTGCCACCATTTTTTTTTAACTCCTGAGGAAGAATTCTACCTGTGAGCCTTGTGTCAGTGTTGGAGAGGTTGTTTATTCCATTGATAGCTCTAGTTGTGAGTATGAATGTTTGCCATGTGGTCTGTTCGGTTTGTTCACACTGGCTGGCAGTCCCCAACTTGGCAATGTGTGGTGAGCAGACTGTGTGGTCACATGTCCAGGGCATGAAAGTAAATACTTGTCATTGTGTCTCCTCCTTATGTGTGTGCGTGTGCAAGTGTGTGTGTGTGTATGTGCAAATTTTTTGAGTGCATTCTGTTGTATGTGCATGTGTGCATAATGTAACGTGTACGTATGTGTGTACATGTGTGCGTGTACATGTGTACGTGTGTGGGTTGAGGTGGTCCAATAGGGTTTCATTATTACCTACTGCTGTCATCCTATTCATTAAACATGGACACCATCCGCCCGTACACACACTCACACGCGTACTCACCCAGTACCACGTGTAGCAATGCCTGCTGTTGCTGTTACTCTTTGCATCTTGCCGTGTGTTTTCTGTGTTAGTTTTTTGTCTTCTCTGCTGACTGCCGTATTGTCTCACCATCTGGCATGGGTCTTCACTGTTGCTAGGCAACATTCTGTTGACACCAGTGGTCGCCATGGAAAACACTCGTCCAAGTCGGTAAGTAGAATTAGAAAAACGTATTGTATGTTGTGTAACATTGCAATATGTTTTAATTTACTTTTTAATATTTTTTTTAATTTCAATACTAGTTTATAATGTTATTTCCCACTTGCTGTATCCCTTTCCTTTCATAATAATAAAGTTAATTAAAGGGCTGACTTAATTTGGCATGTACATAGCTTTGGTGTACAAGATGAATAATGACACTGACTTTTTTTTTTTTTTTTTTTTTTCCAGCTTGGAGTATTGGCAGAGAGTCACCCGTACAACCCACTGTGGGCGCAACTCGGGTGAGTAATTAGATACTTGGAGGTAACGATCCGTCTAAACGTTTACTTTATTCTTCTCATTAAGTTTGATGAGGCTGACCGTCTAATACTTCAAAGGAAGTGTACTATAATAGTTAGAAGAACAACCCTTGAAATTAGAAAAATTGTATACTAGTGACGTGTAAACTTTATTTTGAAATTTGCTTTAAGTATTTGATTCATGTGAATGAGATTCAATGATAGGAAGAGAATACTGTGCACATGTAGTTGTTTCCGGTTTCTTTATTTATCTCTATTTGTGTATATATGTATTCAGTGATTTATTGGGCGCTGTTGGCTATCCTTTGAAGATCTCTCGTACCGTAGTGAGCGGCCAGTCTGTAGCAGCTGTCAGTCGACTGCTCTATCTCCTCACTTACTTCATACGTTGCTCTGAAGTGGAGCCTGGCTTCACACCTGTAAGCTATTTAAGCATACACGCACACTAGTGGTTAAGTCAGGAGGAATTAGAAGTGAAAGGTTTTGTGTTTGTGAGGGTGGTGTGCTAAGCTAGCATCAGGAGTTGTGTGAGGAAGTGAACAGGAAGAGGAAGTTTGTAGTTAAGGGTACGTAGGTGTAGGAAAGAGGAAGAAAATAAGGAAGACATTTGTACTGCACAAGAAGGAAAAGGAAGTGAAGTTCAAGGAAGTGAAAGTTGTGTAAATAGAATAAAGTGGATGTAACTAATTGGGAGGTGTGGGGAAGGAGAGAGTGACAAGACATTACTAAAGAAGGATTGTTACATATAATTTTTTTTGTTAAACAATAGTGGAAATATAATGTATAACTTATGACCCATAAAATGTATTTACTTTGTGAGCATAGAGTACTTTGTGAGCATAGAGTACTTTGTGAGCATAGAGTACTGTGAAAAGGACTGTAGTACAATTAATTTTTAGATGGCGCAGTGAAAGTATAAATATTTGCATTGAAAGCTTATGCATGCATGTACATTCAATAGTAATAGCATAAGCGAATACATACTTACTGCACACATGAAATTTACCATGTTGTTGTCATTAATTTAGGAGGTGTATCCCGGGTCTCCCCTGGCCGCCACCCACACCATGAAGATCCCAACCTCCTCGCACACCAGCATGGACGACCTGGTTCATCAGCTAGACGAGATAGACATGCTGGGGTCCAGGGCAAGTTCCGTCACCGTCATGAGTGACCCAGAGCGTGCCTCTCTTCTCTCCCCGTTCGCCTCACCCGTCAACCAAGGCATGGACACACCTATCATTCGCACTTACCCGTTCGGGATAAGAACCACACCTCTCTCCACAACTGGGACGACACCCGGGATGGACTTCCTAAGGAAAGGCAGTCAGAGTGAGTCAGACTCTATAGATAGTCTACACCTACAGCACACGCAACTTCACCATCGTGGGATGGGATGGGACTCAGCCAAGAAACACTCGTCTTTCAACAGGTCTGGCGAAATTTCCATGTCCCAATCTTCTCAATCTTCTATGTCTAAAAAGATCTCGCCGCTATTGGTTTCGTCTGGATCGGCGACACGGCTGGAGTTTAACGGGTCCGGATCAGTTTCTTGCGACCTACCTGTGGATAACCATGCCCCCATTGCCACGCCTCCGTCTACTAACTTGTCCTGCGAAGTGAACGATGCTTGCGCTTCATCTGCAGCTGCTCGATATCCCAATGTGTATTCGAATGCTAAGTGCTCGCTCGGAAAGGATGGTTTCGTCACTTTTGATCCCGCCTCAAAGCCCCTCCTCTCTCCAGACCACACCCACAGCTCCTTGCCGTCGCACACGTCCAGCAGCAGTCTAGACAGTGGTTACGACCAGTCTCTCTCTCTCACCGATAGTTGTCGCGACAGCTGCACAGAGTTCATCGGCGGCAACAGTGGATTCGGGGGGCCCTGTTCGTTAAAAAGCGGACCCTACTCCAACAAGAGGTCTTCCAGCAGGCGGGATTCGATGTCAGGCTATAGTAGCACGGTTGGTACGATGTCTTATTCTGATCTAAACCTCGACAGCGGATTGGGTGACAAGAGACCTATGTTCATGCTAAAGTCACACCCTCTGCACGATGAATACGGAAAAGATGGAGCGAGTTTGGAAGACAAGTGTGTATTAAGTCCTGATGGATGCTGCATTGAAGAGCCTGGTCCATTAGGGCTGACGGTTCCAGCCGATTGTGGTGCAGTCAGGGTCGATATGTCGTTATCGCCAAACATGTCGTTGAGCTCGGGCTCTCTGACCCTTTACCGAGCAAGAAACTCGGAGGAGCTGAGTGTGAATACAGTCCATTCTGCCAGCACGTCTATACTGAGTGGAGACACTTGCATTGCTAGTGACCCAGAGTGCAGTCTGAAAGGATCTAGGGGACAGAGGTTATCACTTGGTAAAGGGTCATCATCTCTGGATAGCGAAACATCACCAAGCAGTGCGAGAGATTGCGAGGATATTGAAGCTGCGGATGGGCAATGCGAAGGGAATGTGTGTTCTCCAGATTTGCCGTCTCCCTTGTCTCCAGACCCCACTAACAACCAGCTGGATTTAGACTCTGATGTATCTGCTCCCATCGAAAGTCTCTCTCTTTCTAAAGACCCAACGAAGGCTTTACCCCCTCGCCGGCTCAAGAATCATTTCAAAAATTTCCATGGAGAATCGCAATCTTCCGATGGCAGTAATGAAAACCAACAGAGTGTGAGCCAGCATCCCTTACCTGTTAGTCCGGCTAACAGTTCACAGGTTTCGCACGATCCAGTGGGCGGCGACGGCCATCACAGTAATTCACACCTAGACAGTGATGCTACGTTGCCACAGCTTTTGTTGTGGTCAACTTCACTCAGTTCGTCTCTCCCGCCTCAAACTCCTCATCGCAATACTTCATCACAAGTTCAATGTTCAAATTCGAGTCTCTCGGCTGAAGTGTCTGTCTCTTCTTTGTCCAATTCTCCGGTTGTGTCACCTACCGAGACCAAACCCCCGCACCCTTCGTCACTGACAGGGTTCGAAAGTCCATACGGCAGCGAGGCAGATAGTGGGCGAGGCACCAAAATCAGCCTACATGTCGCTGATGCTTCAGATTCCCAGGAAGCAGGTTCAGCCGACTTACAGCTATCATCTCTCCACCAGCAAACTTGGAACAACTTGGAACTGAAGTCTACCACAGACATTACTTCCTCTCTGAAACCCAGCAGTAGACTAGACCCGAGTTACACCCACAGCACCGTCAGAGCTTCTAGTTCTCCTCCTTTAAGTAACAAATACTTTAGGTCAGAAGACGAAGAGGAAATGTGTTCCCTGGGTGGAGGTAACAGGAGATCGCTTCCCCCTGCCTTATACAGTTCCGCTTCAGACCTTTCTTCTGATAAACATCTCCATGAAAATGATAAGGACAGAGAGGAGTGGAGAAACACATTCCTAAGTCTTCCCTCAACAACCTCCAGGAACTCCACAAGAAGCAAACCAGCCAAGGAAGTAATGGAGTCCAATGAGGAACACGAAGTGACTAAAAGCTTGCCTACTCAGTCTCTCAAAAAGTATCGCCACAATCGATCTCTTCTGGAGCAACAGCTGCAAGACCACAACCGATCGCTGCTCATGAGGGATCGGCCATACACGCTCGAGAGATTTGGCAACTTTGAGGATGTCCCTTTACCTGATTTGGAAGAGTTTCATCTGGACACGCCTACTGATTATGTGGCTCGGGGGCATGAGGAGGCGGAGTCTCATCGGCAGCAGATGTCTGATTTCGGACACTCTTTATTTGTTGGGTAAGTATGTAGTAATAATTAGATATATGCTTTAGAAACGCAAGTCCACCCGAGTAATATTTTCAAACGTTTCCTTTATGACTCCCATATTATTTATTTTATTATCTAGAGTGTCGTCGAAGTATCTTCCAGACTTTGTGGTGCATGGAACTACTCAGACAGTGGACCAGGAGATGCAAGAGAAACTGGTCAGAGACCTGGCTCACTCCATCAAGGTAAGTTCAGTAGCATGATGTGATGTGATGTAGGTTCTCATTCACTTAACATGCTTTTAGTTGCAAATTTTTCTCGTTCTAACAGCCAATATTGTTCATTAAAACTTTAGCTCTTCAGGGGTCAACAATTAATTAATTAACAATATTGGCTGTCAGAACGAGAAAAATTTGCGATTATTATAATTACTTCAGCCGACAATGACTGAATCAAGCTTTTAGGTTGTTTGGTTGTTGTTGTTTTTGTTATCAATATAAGTTGCACCATCACACCATCTCTTGCTAGTAATCCTCGTGGAATTTGATAGCTAGTTATCCATGATATTTGATTCATTATTGTTATATTTGCTATTGCAGTATCCAGTGATTGAGGAGCCAGTTGACGTGGGTGTAGGTATTGTGGCCAGCACTGACTCCTGGTCCGTCAAGCTGCATGCAGTCACCAAAAGCCTGCAGACTAATGATGTACTGGTGGGATCAGCCAGCAGCCAGCCTTCCCGGGTTGTGCGCCAAATGCTGGCATCCGTAAAGAGCATGCACACTATGAATATGCCACCTGACTTTGTAAGTTCAGTCATAGGATTTATTATTCATGTGTGGCCGTACACAGGAAAATCTGTCACAATGTGGGCCTCATCAAAATTTAAAAAAAATTCACTTATGTTTTGTCAGTATCCAGATATTAAGTTTATAGCTGTGTCTTTGACGGTTTCTGTCCATAGGCAACTTTATCATACATTTTAAGACGTGGATCGGTCTTTTCCCAATGTTTACGTGCACCACATTATGCCCAATTTTCTTGTGCCCGGTCATCACATACATTATATAGGTAGTTTGTATGTTTGCTTTTTTTTTTTGTTTGTTTAATGTTGTTGTTGTTTTTGTTTTTTTATTTCGTCTTTTTTTTTTTTAGTGTTTGTCGTACATGGAAGATTGTCTGATGTCTCTGAATGAACAAAGTGTATTGCTGGCCAATGCATTGCTGGAAAAGGGTGGTCTGGAGTTAGAGCTCAACGAAATACTTCCAGCTGCCATGGAGGAACTCAGGTACATATGTAACTAATAGTGGCTTCAATTATGCATGTGTTCACATTTTATCGTGTGTGTGTGTGTGTGTGTTTGTGAATGCAGACATTTAATATGTATGTGTGTTTGTAAAAGTAACTAAACAAAAGTGTATCAATTATTCTGTACAGAAATTTTTATTTATTTATTTTTTTTACACATTATATGTGATAGCAAACATCCTACTATATTTTAATTATTGTCTTCTCTGTATGTGATTTATAGTCTTTCTCAGTCAGACTTGGTCCTACTGCTACCACTGGCTGCCATCAACAGCACAGAGCCTGACATGTCTGCCAGGCTGAACCATCTCCACATGCAAAAACTACTAGGGAAACATTTTATATAGTCCAAACTTAAAACTATGGAACAATCACTTCAATCAACTCAGACTGACTGAATCAATCAACTCAGACTGGTTGAACTCATTTTATCTATCAGGGAAACAACATTTCTTTCCTGTTTCTGACTTTCACTATTTCATTATTTTTTCCTTCATAGGTATTACTTGTGTCAATCATTGTCTTCATCAGTTGCTCTATTATTTTACAAGTGTCAAGTAGCATAATATTCAAGTCAGTTTCATTTTCCATTTTTAGCTTGATATTTGTGAAAGTGATTAATTATTTAAAATCTGTGTAGACCATAATAATGGTCATATTGAGTGGTAGCTTGAGCTAAATTGGTTTTAACAGGGGTGTTGAAGTTATGTGGGAGGGTGCCATCATCAAACCTCGGATAAGAGAAAAGATGATAGTTCTCTTAACTGAAGTAATTTCTGCCAGCTAGGCCCCGAACTAACTTTTTTCAGGTGATTCATGGGTTAACAAATTTAGAACTTCGGTGTGCCACAACATATTTTGTCATTTATTCATCTAGCTACCTATGTAGAACTTGCCAGTGTCAGAAAACAAAGGAACTTCAATGTTTTGAATTTTACTAAGAACTTCTTTTCATTTGTACGTCAGATGAATTTTGTTTTCAATCGTATTAGCTAAACACTTTTACTTGTTGCCCAATCCAAAGTAATTGTCCAAATAATACTGAAATTATATTTACTGAATGTATGATAGCCAGACTGCCCAAGGTACATTGTTGAAGTGATAACTAAGTATGTCCAAAATATAAAATAGAAATCATTCTGATTTAAGAATGGTATTTCTGGCTACACTTATTCATGGCAGCTATTATATCACTTGCTCAAACAAAATGGGACTTGGGAGCTCTTTAGGGGGGAGGCAGCTGGGGGGCACTGTTTTCTCCCTCCCCCCCCCCCCCCCCCCCCCCCCCCCCCCTCCCCCTCCAGATTTAATTGCTTCGGGAGCACACAGCTTGTTGTAAATGTAGTGTTAATGTAACTTTCTGATAGAATGAGTCAGTTAGGATTTACTGCTATATCAGTTGGGCAAATCAATTGTCTTCGCTCCTTGCTGGGTAAGAAGAAAGAATTGATGTCTCGATGAATGTTCACCATTCCGTTGACAAAGACAAAGCAACCTTGAACTATTATTATTATCTTATTATAAACTATTTAGATCAGTCAATGCCAAACTTTATTTTTTCTATGGAAATGGCTTTCGTGAGAGTAAACTGGCATGTGGTACATGGTGCCACCCCACTTTGACTACTTCCATCGCCCCTGATTGGTTAATTGCTAATACATTTCGTACTTAATGTTTGTACATGAAAGGACACTGTGTCAGAGCATATTTGTAAATGACCAGACATATAAAACGTGATGGACATAAGTGATATTTGTTTCTTAATTAAAATCAATTTTTCTGTTGCTTACAGGTGAATAATATAAGAACTTAATTGAATGTTGTTGTTTTAATAAAGATTGACAGTTAGAATAAACTAATAAATGATTGATTGAGTAACGTAAACGTGTTTCTCTGTAATTGTAATCATTTTTGCAATCGTTTACATAAAGGTTCCCGAAATTGTTTTTGCGATCATTGTAATCATTTGCGTAAGTGTTCTCATAATTTTCAACCGTTTATAATCTAAATCATTGGCGTAATCGTTTTGTAATCTTTCTGGTAGCCAGTTCCTTACACATTCATCAAACTTGCACAGCAGTACGGTTCATTTTGGTGGATTCTGCATTCCATAGATTCCAGTATATGTATGGAGTTTGCTGTGTGAAGGTTGAAGTGCAGAGATGGATGAATGATTGCGGCGAAAATCATTGAATGTCAACTCGTTAATAAATGATACAGCAGCACTAGTGTCAAGTGCCATTTGAATATGGTATGCCATTAAGTTCGAGGTTCATCAGATAAGGTTCAGACTGTGTATCCTACATGTCATACTACTCTGGTGTCAGAGTCGGAGGGAATTGCTTCTTCCTCATAGTTAGGTCTAGCATATGTACTCTTTGGATTTGCAAGGTTGAGGCAGAATCTTTGCTAGTTCCACTGCGTCAGGTTCATTATAAACAAGTGCATCACACAATCAACCCTCAAGTATACATGTAGTGCACAATCAACCCTCAAGTATACATGTAGTGCTAACATAAAGGGGTCGTACAGGCACTGCCCTAACACTGTTGCCATTAATGTCAAGTCAGTGATATGGATTAGTACATCACTGAAAATGATAAAATATGCACCAAGTTGTAATAATAGTCACCTCGAAATAATTGCTAATTTTAAGCAAAACAGTCATGATTATGAATTAAGTGCCCTTTTAAACAACACTATTCCAGACTCAATCCCAGAAGATGCAGTCATGGAATGAGATTATAAATTGCCCTTGTTTCTTGTCGAGGACTTTACTTTGTGACTTAATTATATATATTTTTTATTCATTGTCTTTTTATTTAATACCCTTTGAGTTATAAATGTGCAAGTGTTTATCTGTTCATCATAATGTATTGTATTTTTCAACAGCTTGTAACCAATAGGCATATTAGCAGTAGTTCCAATAGAATCAGGAAGTCCAACAGGAAACACAAACAACTCGGGACATTGCAATCTGCAAGCAATTACTCCCTTTTAAGCCATATCATCACTAAACATACTATAATAGCTATCTCTGAAATTAATATTGTAACTGCAAAACGTACTTACCCTTAGTTATGACCAGTTATAATTTTACTTCCTTCTTTGCTGAAACCAATACCTGTGATAAAATACCAGTAAAATTTTCTATCTTTCTGGAGTAGAACAAAAAAATTAGCGCTATATACTTTTTAAAGTGTCTTGTGCTCTCTTTAGACACAAGAGAACACAACCTACTAGTGACAGAGCAGAGCTACGCTCCAGCCAAACTCCATTTCCTTGTCTTTGCACTACGACCCGAACCATGAATTACGTCACCGCTTTTTCGCAAAAGGAAACCGGGAATTACACGAGTTGGCTACAAGACTGGCGGTAAACAATTCAATTTCTAAGGTGATACGGGTAATGGTCGCTAAACCAGAGGATTCTGTTTAGTAAAGTTTGGGATGGGGTCGAACGCCGAGCAAACACAAAAATCCGGAGGGTCAAGGTACAAAATGACATACATACGTCCAAACATACATCCAAACATATATACTAGTGGTGTGCTTGAGCACAAATGGCGAGCGAGCCTGATAGTTAGGGAACATAAAAATGTTACTATTTTTAAGCTTACTTCATGCAAACACTATAATAGCAGTTATGACATTTGATTTCAGCAAACAAATACAAAATCACTCTTTTACCTGATTAATGGTAACTTTTGTAGTATCAAACATAACCATTCTGACAATCTCAATCACCAGTAACTCTTGAATAAGCTCTCAGCTACGATAAAAAATAAACCAGTGTTATTATTTGTAATTTTAGCCAACAAATATGGAATTACTACTTACATCATTCTTGAGTATTGATAACTTCTGTAGTATCAATTGAAGTTACTTTGACCATCTGAGTTACCTTGAATTCTTGACAACAAGCTCTCACCTACAAAAACAAAAGGCAATCAATTTTAGAACACAAATACAAAATTACTTTCTTACCTCACTTTCTTGAGCAGTGGTAACTTTTGTAGTATCAAATTGGAGCCAATCTGACTATTTGAATTTACCAGTCACTGTTGACAAGCTCTTAGCAACAAAAAAGAAAGGCCAGAGTTAATTTTGCATATTTAGCTAACAAATGTGGAATTACGTACTGACCTCAGCTTCCCTCGAGAAGTAGTAGCTTCCTCAGCATTAATACTACGGTATTCTGACTACCAACAGCTCTTGACAACCAACAACCGGCACTCCGTATCCCCCCATAAAACGGCGAAGTTTTGAAATGAAGTCTGGAAAAGGGTCTTCAATGCCATAGTAACCGGTCGAATCAACTTTTTGTTTCTTGAAAAGCAAGCGTTTTTGCAGGAATTTTCTCACACTTCTGCGCTTAAGTATAAAGTAAGGCTTGCTTAATGCTGTAGTTTCAGAATAAAGTGGGGTCAAGCCTAAAAAGCCGTGTTTTTGGAGAAAAAAAGTTCCCCGCGCGCGCTTTTAAAGGGCATACGTACAATCCATACATACATACATATATACATATATACATACTAGTGGTGTGCTTGAGCACAAATGGCGAGCGAGCCTGATAGTTGGGTAACATAAAATGTTACTATGTTTTAGCTTACTTCATGCAAACACTATAATAGCAGTTATGACATTTGATTTCAGCAAACAAATACAAAATCACTCTCTCCTTATTAATGGTAACTTTTGTAGTATCAAACATCAACCATTCTGATAATCTCAATCACCAGTAACTCTTGAACAAGCTCTCTGCTATGATAAAAAATAAACCAGTGTTATTATTTGTAATTTTAGCCAACAAATATGGAATTACTACTTACATCATTCTTGAGTATTGATAACTTCTGTAGTATCAAATTGAAGTTACTTTGACCATCTGAATTACTTGAATTCTTGACAAGCTCTCACCTACAAAAACAAAAGACAATCAATTTTAGCACACAAATACAAAATTACTTTCTTACCTCATTTTCTTGAGCAGTGGTAACTTTTGTAGTACCAAATTTGAGCCAATCTGACTATATTTGAATTTACCAGTCACTGTTGACTAGCTCTTAGCTACAAAAAAGAAAGGCCAGAGTTAATTTTGCATATTTAGCTAACAAATATGGAATTGCGTACTTATCTCAGCTTCCCTCGAGAAGTAGTGGCTTCCATAGCATTAATACTACGGCATTCTGACTACCAACGGCTCTTGACAACCAACAACCGGCACTCCGTATCCCCCATAAAACGGCGAAGTTTTGAAATTAAGTCTGGAAAGGGTCTTCAATGCCATAGTAACCGGTCGAATCAACTTTTTGTGTCATGAAAACAAGCGTTTTAGCAGGAATTTTCTCATTCTTTGGAGCTTAAGTATAAAGTAAGGTTTGCTTAATGCTGTAGTTTCAGAATAAACTGGAGTCAAGCCTAAATAGCCGTGTTTTTAAGAAAAAAAAGTTCCCCCCGCGCGCGTTTAAAGAGCATACGTACCATCCATCCATACATACATACATACATACTAGTGATGTGCTTGAGCACAAATGGCGAGTGAGCCTAAAGACTATACTATTGATTTTGACTTCTAACACTGAAGCTACTGGAAATAAGGTCCAGTTTTTAAATTTAGCATACAGGGTAAAGGTATTTCAGTGCCATAGTAACAACTCTCTGCAACTGCTTGGAAGGAAAAAAACAACAACAAAAAAATACATGTTATTTAAAAGTTTTCTTTGTGATATTCTTTAGCTAAGTAGTGGTTGTAACACACAATGCTTTGACACAACTGGACATGCACCTACACAGACTTACCTTTGCAGTAGTATAGTGGACAATGTATTTTCAAGTAAATACTGTTGCGCACGGCTTATAACCATGACAAAGATCGCATTGACTTACCAACGCCACTAACTCGAATAGAAATGGAAGTCCCTTAAGTTTTCAAGTTTGAACTGCACCGGCAAAAGAATTCAAAACGGTAAACAATTCAATTTCTAGGGTGATACGGGTACTGATCGCTAAACCAGAGGATTCTGTTTAGTGCAATTTGGGACGGGGTCGACAATCAAACTAACACAAAAACGCGAGGGTCAAAGTACAAAATGACATACGTACGTCCATACATATATCTAAATAAACTAGTGGTGTGCTTGAGCACAAATGGCGAGCGAGCCTGATGGTTAGGTAACATAAAATGTTACTATGTTTTAGCTTACTTCATGCAAACACTATAATAGCAGTTATGACATTTGATTTCAGCAAACAAATACAAAATCACTCTCTTACCAACTTTTGTAGTATCAAACATCAACCATTCTGATAATCTCAATCACCAGTAACTCTTGAACAAGTTCTCAGCTACGATAAAAAATAAACCAGTGTTATTATTTGTAATTTTAGCCAACAAATATGGAATTACTACTTACATCATTCTTGAGTATTGATAACTTCTGTAGTATCAAATTGAAGTTACTTTGACCATCTGAATTACCTTGCATTCTTGACAACAAGCTCTCACCTACAAAAACAAAAGACAATCAATTTTAGCACACAAATACAAAATTACTTTCTTACCTCATTTTCTTGAGCAGTGGTAACTTTTGTAGTACCAAATTTGAGCCAATCTGACTATTTGAATTGACCAGTCACTGTTGACTAGCTCTTAGCCACAAAAAAGAAAGGCCAGAGTTAATTTTGCATATTTAGCTAACAAATATGGAATTGGTACTTATCTCAGCTTCCCTCGAGAAGTAGTAGCTTCCATAGCATTAATACTACGGTATTCTGACAACCAACGGCTCTTGACAACCAACAACCCGCACTCCGTATCCCCCCATAAAACGGCGAAGTTTTGAAATTAAGTCTGGAAAAGGGTCATCAATGCCATAGTAACCGGTCGAATCAACATTTTGTGTCTTGAAAACAAGCGTTTTAGCAGGAATTTTCTCATACTTTGGAGCTTAAGTATAAAGTAAGGTTTGCTTAATGCTGTAGTATCAGAATAAACTGGAGTCAAGCCTAAATAGCCGTGTTTTTAGGAGAAAAAAGTTCCCCGCGCGCGCGTTTAAAGAGCATACGTACCATCCATACATACATACATATATATGTGACCGGATTTGCGAAAAGGGACCTTATCGCGCAAAAGCTAATTCTGAGATAAAGACCAAAAATGCCGCATGGATCATTTTTTCTGAAATTTAGCTTTTATCCATTAACATAACATATAACTCTATGCTAACCTTCACGCAAAGTTTCAGGACCTAGTTCAGTCTGCAAAGCAGAGAAAAAGCTGATAGAATACACCATACACAAAAACGTTTGAATATCAATAACGCGTGCACGGAACTGCACCGCGGGAAAACATTAATTACAGTTACGTAACCGCCCGGTAACCGCCCGTCGTTATAGTAACGAGCCCCACCCATACGTAACTCGGAAATATACGGGAACATTGCTCGTCCGCGTTCAAGTTTAAACGCGTTTTTCTCCACAAAATGTTTTTACGAAGCTACCGCGTTGGGCGAAAGTAAACGCTTATAACTCAGCCGTTAGGAAGCGCCCGGAGCCACATTATAGCTCATTTTAATGCTCTAAGATAGAACTATCTCGTGGTACCAATAACTCAATTTTTTTATTTTGCGCGATAAGGTCCCTTTTTGCAAATCCGGTCACATATATATAACATATACCCGATTTTGCATTATCCACCCCTAATACTGTCTCGCTCGCTACGCTCGCTCACCAATAAACAAACATCCCCGATTTTTTTATTTTTACCCCTGTAAGTGTTACACTCGCTACGCTCGCTCGCCGATAACATATACCCGATTTTGCATTATCCACCACTAATACTGTCTCGCTCGTTTCGCTCGCTCGTCAATAACATATACCCGATTTTGCATTATCCACCCCTAATACTGTCTCGCTCGCTACGCTCGCTCGCCAATAAACAAACATCCCCGATTTTTTTATTTTTACCCCTGTAAGTGTTACACTCGCTACGCTCGCTCGCCGATAACATATACCCGATTTTGCATTATCCACCACTAATACTGTCTCGCTCGTTTCGCTCGCTCGTCAATAACATATACCTGATTTTGCATTATCCACCCCTAATACTGTCTCGCTCGCTACGCTCGCACGCCAACTAGTGGTGCACTCGAATAGCGCACATGGCGAGCGAGCTGGCCTAGCTGAAAATAAAATGAAATAATGCCACTTAGAGAAAATGCAATTTAAAATGAGTACACTGTATGATAATTCTAGGGGGGGAAATGATTGTTTCGCTCTTTTTTGAGCTCATCAGCATACCATAACCATACACACATACAAAGTTACCAACCATTTCAAAGTTTTGTATAAAAAGGAAGAGAAGACAGAGCCTCCAGTGGCTCAGTGAATAAAAAAAGTTTTAATCAATAAAGTGAGTAGATATATAGTATTAAAATTCTCATAATTTACTTCATTTTAATACTGAAAAAAAGAAGAAGAAGTAGCTAAGTCATTATGGTTTAACCTGTAGCTGTTATGATATGATGCATTTTTTTTGTAGACAGCAATACCAGAAATCCAAATACATTATAGTATTAAAATAACTTATCTTAACCACTTAGCTATAAATATATATTTGGCGAGCGAGCGTAGCGAGCGAGACACTTACAGGGGTAACACAATCGAAAATCGGGGATGTCAGTTTATTTATTGGCGAGCGAGCGAAGCGAGCGAGACACTATCAGGGGTAACTCAATCGAGATTTCGCTATATTTATTTATTTATCTGTTTATGGGGTACGTGAGACCCCTATTTTCGCCCGCGCTTTTAATTACGTAAGTTAGGTAAAGCGTTCACAGTTCCAGTATTTTTCAATTAACGAGCTCTGAGAATCCTTAGTGGCGGTGGTAAGTCAAAGCGAACAGTATTTACTTGAAAATACATTGTCCACTAGACTACTGCGAAGGTAAGTCTGTGTAGGTGCATGTCCAGTGGTGTCAAAGCATTGTGTGTTACAACCACTACTTAGCTAAAGAATATCACAAAGAAAACTTTTAAATAACGTGTATTGTTTTGTTGTTGTTGTTTTCCTTCCAAGCAGTTGCAGAGAGTTGTTACTATGGCACTGAAATCCCTTTACCCTGTATGCTAAATAAAAAAACTGGACCTTATTTTCAGTAGCTTCAGTGTTAGAAGTCAAAATCATTCATTAGTATAGTATTTAGGCTCGCTCGCCATTTGTGCTCAAGCACATCACTAGTTTATTTATTTGTATATATGTATGGACGTACGTAAGGCATTTTTGTACTTTGACCCTCGCGTTTTTGTGTTAGTTCGGTTGTCGACCCCGTCCCAAATTGCACTAAACAATCCTCTGGTTTATCGATCAGTACCCGTATCACCCTAGAAATTGAATTGTTTACCGTTTTGAATTCTTTCGCCGGTACAGTTAAAACTTGACAACTTAAGGGACTTCCATTTCTATTCGAGTTAGTGGCGGTGGTAAGTCAATGCGCTCTTTGTCATGGTTATAAGCCGTGCGCACAGTATTTACCTCAAAATACATTGTCCACTAGACTACTGCGAAGGTAAGTCTGTGTAGGTGCATGTCCAGCTGTGTCAAAGCATTGTGTGTTACAACCACTACTTACCTAAAGAATATCACAAAGAAAACTTTTAAATAACGTGTATTGTTTTGTTGTTGTTGTTTTTTCCTTCAATTCAAGCAGTTGCAGAGAGTTGTTACTATGGCACTGAAATCCCTTTACCCTGTATGCTGAATTTAAAAACTTGACCTTATTTTCAGTAGCTTCAGTGTTAGAAGTCAATAAAAATAGTATAGTCTTTAGGCTCGCTCGCCATTTGTGCTCAAGCACACCACTAGTTAATTAACTTATTTATCTTAACCACTTATATTTAAATAACTTATCTACTATCTTAACCAATATTAACCACTTATAAACATATATAATAATATATGCTTTAAAATGTGTAATCTTTGTATTATCATGAAGAGTTATGTGATGGCTACCTAGCTAGCTCAAAACTCAGAAGTTTGTGGTTATGGGCATAGCACCCTCCATGGTTTTAAAAGTGGCCACACTTTGAACAAGTCTACAATTGTTCTCTTCAATATAGGACCAAATGTAAATTTGTCGTTTGAATGCTATCAGTTAGAAAATGGACTCAATAAGTACACAAGACGTAACTGTGTAGGCAAAAAATCAGATAGGTCAGAGACAAAAAACTAACCTGTCAATAAAAGTAAAGATTTTTCATCAGCTAAGCAGTCCTTGTAACACACAGCACCTTCACATACACTTGTTCACTTAACGTACCAACACAAAAATTACTTCCTTCAGTGATTTGACATTAGTAGTATTGTGAGCACAATACTTTCACACAACTGAACATACCTTGGCAAGACTTACCTTCGGGGTTAGTCTAGTGGACAATGAATTTTTAAATAAATGCTGTTGAGTAGGGCTTATAATTGTGACAAATAGCGTATTAACTTACCACCGCCACTAACTCGAATAGAAATGGAGCTCCAGTAAGTTTTTGCACCCGCAAAACAATTCAAAGCCGTAAACAATTCAATTTCTAAGGTGATACGGGTAATGGCCGCTAAACCGGCGGATTCTGTTTAGTGAAGTTTGGGACGGGGTCGAACGTGGAGCGAACACAAAAATACGGAGGGTCAAAGTACAAAATGACATACGTACGTCCATACTAACATCCCCGATTTTCAATTGTGTTACCCCTGTAAGTGTCTCGCTCGCTACGCTCGCTCGCCAATAAACTAGTAGTGTGCTTGAGCACAAATGGCGAGCGAGCCTTAAACTACACTATTGTTCAATGATTGATTTTAACAACTAACACTCAAGCTACTAAAATAAAGTCGAGTTTTTAAATTACGTATGCGGTAAAGGGGCTTCGATGCCGTAGTAACCGCCGCAACTGTTTGAATTGAAAAAGAAGCAACAAAATCAAGTCACGTTATTTAAAGTTTTCTTGGTGACATTCTTAATAGTAGTTGTAACGCACAATACTTTCACACAACTGAACATACCTACGCAAGACTTACCTTCGTGGTTCGTCTAGTGGACAATGAATTTACAAGTTAATGCTGTTGAGTAGGGCTTATAACTGTGACAAATAGCGACAAACTCGAATAGAAATGGAGCTCCCAAAAGTTTTTGCGTTTTAACTGCACCCGCGGTATACAATTCAATTTCTAAGGTGATACGGGTAATGGTCGCTAAACCGGAGGATTCCGTTTAGTGAATTGGGACGGGGTCGAACGCGGAGCGAACACTGACCCTCCGTATTTTTGTGTTCGCTCCGCGTTCGACCCCGTCCCAAAATGACATACATACGTCCAAACATATATATAAATAAATAAACAAACATCCCCGATTTTCGATTGTGTTACCCCTGTAAGTGTCTCGCTCGCTACGCTCGCTCGCCAACTAGTGGTGTGCTTGAGCACAAATGGTGAGCGAGCCTTAAACTACACTATTGTTATTCAAACTACTAAAATAAAGTTGAGTTGTTAAATTACGCATATACGGTAAAGGGGATTCAATGACATAGTAACCACTCCCCTCAACTGTTTGAATTGAAAAAGAAGCAACAAAATCAAGTCACGTTATTTAAAATTTTCTTTGTGATATTCTTAATATAGTTGTAACGCACAATACTTTCACACAACTGAACATACCTAGGCAAGACTTACCTTCGTGGTTCGTCTAGTGGACAATGCATTTTTAAGTAAATACTGTTGAGTAGGGCTTATAACTGTGACAAATAGCGTATTAACTTACAACCGCCACTAACTCGAATAGAAATGGAGCCCCCATAAGTTTTTGAGTTTTAACTGCACCCGCAAAACAATTCAAAGCCGTAAACAATTCAATTTCTAAGGCAATACGGGTAATGGTCGCTAAACCGGAGGGTTCTGGTTAGAGAAGTTTGGGACGGGGTCGAACGCGGAGCGAACACAAAAGTACGGAGGGTCAAAGTGCAAAATGACATACGTACGTCCATACATATAACTAGTGGTGTGCTTGAGCACAAATGGCGAGCGAGCCTTAAACTACACTATTGTTAAATTTGATTTTAACAACTAACACTCAAGCTATTAAAATAAAGTCGAATTTTTAAATTACGTATGAGGTAAAGGGGTTTCAATGTCATAGTAACCGCTACCGCAACAGTTTGAATTGAAAAAGAAGCAACAAAATCTAGTCACGTTATTTATTTGTGATATTCTTAATAGTAGTTGTAACGCACAATACTTTCACACAACTGAACATACCTACGCAAGACTTACCTTCGTGGTTCGTCTAGTGGACAATGCATTTTTAAGTAAATACTGTTGAGTAGGGCTTATAACTGTGACAAATAGCGCATTAACTTACCACCGCCACTAACTCGAATAGAAATGGAGCTCCCATTAGATTTTGAGTTTAACCCTCTCGTTCCCAAATTGTTTGGACGCGCGCGGAAAAATCTAATCTTCCACCGCGGAATAGTGCATTACCGTTTTATTTTTTTAACTCGATGCTGGCTGGGAAAACCCCATAGCAACCATATATCACTAAATAGACCAAGAGTTTGGGATTCCCCTCATTTTTTGATTGAGAAAATTGAATAATATTTAAGCCATCTACTAATATTTCAAAAAAAAAAATTTTTTTCCCCAAAAAAAATCCACTTTTCCCATCAATAAAAAAATAAAATAAAATAGAAATAATATTGTTTGATGCATTTTATACCAATATTATATTAGTTCAACAATAAAATATGTTGTTTGTTGTGTGTGGTGCTGATTGTGATCATGTAGGAGACATCTATGAGTGTCCACAAGGAACGTATGCCATCGGACGTCGAGCTCCACTACAAAACAATTTCATATACACAAAAACACAAACAACAAAGATATTTGTAATACAAACAACAAATTATTCATGATCCTATATAATTGCAACTTTATGATGTATTGTATGCGGTTTCATACAGGATTTTTGTTTGGGGTGGGGCTCCGAGTGTACTTCGCCACACCCATTTTTTGGAACCTACACTACTTTGATGCACATCTTTGCATACGAGTCTATACTTCACACTGATGATCAGTGTTCGGTCCTATGCACTAAATGGCCTAGTTATGATTGGAACATAATGGGATACAATATCAGACTAAAAATAAATGCTTCCTAAATGTTCATTTCTATTCAACTCCCAAAATTCTAGGGGGGAACCCAGCGCTAGCCTCCCACTGTATGAACCCTGGTATTTATACTCCACACTGTACATGAGAGAAACAATCGTTGTATTGAGAAAGTGTAATTTGAAAATGAAAAGCAGTACAAGCACACACGTAGAATTCAACTTACCCGGCATGGATGGTGGCACAGACTGAACGATCCCTCCCATAGGATCCGGAACCTCCATACAATACCAAAAAAACACAAGACAACAATGATATTTGTAACATAACAGCTGGCCTCGCTGAATTGCCCCCCCCCTCCCCCGTCATTACTTTTCACTGACATTCTTGTACCATAACCCCCCCCTCCCCCAACCCTAGCTGGACACCCAAATATCAGTAAGTTGAAATGAAATTCAACTTACCCGTCATGGATGATGTCACAGACCGAAAAAGACCACCGAGTTCGTTCTCTCTCAGGTTGGATCCGGAAGTGCCACATACTGTTTGTTCCTGGTTGCTCTCTCTCTCTTTCCACAAATGCACGCACACACATACACACACACACACACACACAAGAAAAAAGAAGCTACAGGTGAATACAGATCATAAAAATAAATGTATAATTTATTATACATATATTGACTGGTGTACACACACACACACACATGAAATTCAACTTACATGGGCATAGTAGTCACGATCCAAAAAGATCCAGAGTTCCCTCCCAGGTTGTATACGGAAGTGCCACATACTGTTTGTCCACGGTTGCTCTCTCTCATTCCACAAATGCACACACACACACACTAGAAAAAAGAAGATACAGGTGAATGCAGATCATAAAAATAAATGTATAATATAAATTGACTGGTGTACACACACACACATACATGAAATTCAACTTACATGGGCATAGTAGCCCCGATTAGAAAAGACCCCAGCCCCCCCCCCCCACCCCGAGTTCGTTCCCTCCCCGGTTAGATCTGGAAGTGCTAGAATAACATTTCAACTCCACGCACACACATATACATCGAGTGTGAAGCTCCACTACAACACCACAAAAACACAGACAACGACAACGACAATAACAATACATATTACAACTTTTGGGATGTTCAGGGGGGGAGGAGCAGCCACAAATATCAAAGTCTGTGGTCCTTCACACAAAAGATTATGGAATATCAATGGTGTGTGTTGTCATCTTTCTTCCACTCTCCCCCTACCTCATCCACCCGACTCTTGTTCTTCGATTCCCGCCTTCTCCGACCGCGAGGACGTCCAGAACTCGGAGCAGGAGGAGCCACTTCCTCTTCTTCATCACTGGAACCTGCTGCCTATTCGTGTTTCATCATTGGAAGACTCAGGTCCGGTATCCTCTCCTTCATGACTGGAAGACTCTGCTCCTGTCGCCTCATCTGCGTAATCGGGGTCGGTGACTGCATTCACATCTGGTCCTAGTAGTATATGTGGTAAAAAAATTTTTTTAATTTTTTTTGAAAATTTGAATTTGTTCAAAAAACCACAAGCCACTTTCAAATCTCAAAACTCAATGAAATATATATATATTATAGCTAAACAGCTTACTCTATCTCAATATAGCTATAAATAAGTCCTTTCCACAACAGAAGCTTGCTATTTTTCAAGAGAAAGACAAGAGAAAGACAAGCTTACCTCGATCATCTTCTTGACTCTCATTTTCAGTATCAGAGTTGACGGGGTCTGGTCCACTAACCCTGATACAGGGCCTCCTATAGCCCTAGATGTCGTCTCCCTTCTCTCCGCTTGATCCTGAGTCGCTAGAGTCAGCATCAAGCAAGTCTAAAACTTGCACTGCATTGTAATTTCTAGACGCCATCTTCCAAAAAATGACTTTGAAAAATTTTTTTTTTTGCATAGTTACCGGGGTCACACGACACGCTCACTTTTATCCTATGATGTAATAAGCATTACCTAAGACTGTACGTAATAGGGAGGTCCCCAGTTGAACTGGCGATTTTATAAAAAATGGAGAAGACAGTAAGTCAAACCGCAAAGTCTTGGTCGGCAAAGAAGCGGTTGTTTCAATGTGTTATGGAATGCTACTGAGCTCAAGCAATTTTTTGCTGCTTCTACAAAGCTCTGGAGATGACTGGATCCATAAATGAAGCTGCTGTGAAGAAGGTAACTTTTTTTAAAATTCGACGGAGAACCGATGTTTTTTTTTTTTGCCGAGGAAGAAATAAACGCAACTGCTGTGAGGTACTGTCGAAGCAGTCCTGGCTGAAAGCTATTTTAGATGCTTCTCCAATGCATTGGGCACCTGTGTATGCAATCTGAAGGTTCTAGCTATAAAGTAACTATTTTTAAAAATTCGGAGAAGTCAATCGGTCTTCACCCGCTTTAAAGCGGGATTGGGAACGAAAGGGTTAAACTGCACCCGCAAAACAATTCAAAGCCGTAAACAATTCAATTTCTAAGGTGATACGGGTAATGGTCGCTAAACCGGAGGATTCTGTTTAGTAAAGTTTGGGACGGGGTCGAACGCGGAGCGAACACAAAAATATGAAGGGTCAAAGTACAAAATGACATACGTACGTCCATATATATAAATAAACTAGTGGTGTGCTTGAGCACAAATGGCGAGCGAGCCTGATAGTTAGGTAACATAAAACTAAGTATTGTTACTATGTTTTAGCTTAGTTCATGCAAACACTATAATAGCAGTTATGACCTTTTATTTCAGCAAACAAGTACAAAATCTCTCTCTTACCTGATTAATGGTAACTTTTGTAGTATCAAACATCTGCCATTCTGATAATCTCAATCACCAGTAACTCTTGAACAAGCTTTCAGCTACGATAAAAAATAAACCAGTGTTATTATTTGTAATTTTAGCCAACAAATATGGAATTACTACTTACCTCATTCTTGAGTATTGATAACTTCTGCAGTATCAAATTGAAGTTACTTTGAATTACCTTGAATTCTTGACAACAAGCTCTCACCTACAAAAACAAAAGACAATCAATTTTAGCACACAAATACAAATTACTTTCTTACCTCATTTTCTTGAGCAGTGGTAACTTTTGTAGTACCAAATTTGAGTCCTTCTGACTATTTGAATTTACCAGTCACTGTTGACAACAAGCTCTTAGCTATAAAAAAGAAAGGCCAGAGTTATTTTGCATATTTAGCTAACAAATATGGAATTGCGTACTTACCTCGGCATCCCTCGAGTAGTAGTAGCTTCCTTAGCATTAATACTTTATGTGCTTACATACGCTTTTCAGAAGTAGTGATAGTTCTCTTAGTACTGACTACGGGTGGCTCTTGACAACTAGTAACAAGCCGCACTTAGCCGGAAAAAAGGCGAAGTTTTGAATTTAAATCTGGTAAAGGGTCTTCAATGTCATAGTAACCGATCGAATCAACTTTTTGTTTCTTGAAAAGCAAGCGTTTTCGCAGGAATTTTCTCACACTTTGGAGCTTAAGTAAAAGTAAGGCTTGCTTAATGCTGTAGTTTCAGAATAAACTGGGGTCAAGCCTAAAAAGCCGTGTTTTTTGAAGAAAAAACATTCCCCGCGCGCGCGTTTAAAGGGCATACGTACAATCCATACATACATACATATATACTAGTGGTGTGCTTGAGCACAAATGGCGAGCGAGCCTGATAGTTAGGTAACATAAAAGTATTGTTACTATGTTCTAGCTTAGTTCATGCAAACACTATAATAGCAGTTATGACCTTTTATTTCAGCAAACAAGTATAAAATCACTCTCTTACCTGATTAATGATAACTTTTGTAGTATCAAACATCTGCCATTCTGATAATCTCAATCACCAGTATCTCTTGAACAAGCTTTCAGCTACGATAAAAAATAAACCAGTGTTATTATTTGTAATTTTAGCAAACAAATATGGAATTACTACTTACCTCATTCTTGAGTATTGATAACTTCTGTAGTATCATTGAAGTTACTTTGGCCATCTGAATTACCTTGAATTCTTGACAACAAGCTCCTCACCTACAAAAACAAAGACAATCAATTTTAGCACACAAATACAAATTACTTTCTTACCTCATTTTCTTGAGCAGTGGTAACTTTTGTAGTACCAAATTTGAGCCAATCTGACTATTTGAGCCAATCTGACTATTTGAATTTACCAGTCACTGTTGACTAGCTCTTAGCTACAAAAAAGAAAGGCCAGAGTTAATTTTGCATATTTAGCTAACAAATATGGAATTGCGTACTTATCTCAGCTTCCCTCAGAAGTAGTAGCTTCCATAGCATTAATACTACGGCATTCTGACTACCAACGGCTCTTGACAACCAACAACCAGCACTCCGTATCCCCCCATAAAACGGCGAAGTTTTGAAATTAAGTCTGGAAAAGGGTCTTCAATGCCATAGTAACCTGTCGAATCGACTTTTTGTGTCTTGAAAACAAGCGTTTTAGCAGGAATTTTCTCATACTTTGGAGCTTAAGTATAAAGTAAGGTTTGCTTAATGCTGTAGTTTCAGAATAAACTGGAGTCAAGCCTAAATAGCCGTGTTTTTAGGAGAAAAAAGTCCCCGCGCGCGCGTTTAAAGAGCATACGTACCATCCATACATACATACATATATATAACATATACCCGATTTTGCATTATCCACCCCTAATACTGTCTCGCTCGCTAGCTCGCACGCCAATAAACAAACATCCCCGATTTTCAATTGTGTTACCCCTGTAAGTGTCTCCTCGCCAATTATAATTATTTCAGCTGAGAATGACTGAATCATCAGAAAGATTATTATTGGGCACAATAATATTGTGTACATGTAATCTGGTATACTATTGGTGTGCTTGAGCACAAATGGCGAGCGAGCCTAAAGACTATACTATTTTTAAATGAATGATTTTGACTTGTAACACTGAAGCTACTGAAAATAAGGTCCAGTTTTTAATTTCGCATACACGGTAAAGGGATTTCAGTGCCATAGTAACAACTCTCTGCAATTGCTTGAATTGAAGGGAAAAAAACAACAACAAAACAATACACGTTATTGGCGAGCGAGCGTAGCGAGCGAGACACTTACAGGGGTAACACAATCGAAAATCGGGGATGTATGTTTATTTATTGGCGAGCGAGCGTAGCGAGACAGTATTAGGGGTGGATAATGCAAAATCGGGTATATGTTATATATATGTATGTATGTATGGATGGTACGTATGCTCTTTAAACGCGCGCGGGGAACGTTTTTCTCCTAAAAACACGGCTATTTAGGCTTCACTCCAGTTTATTTTGAAACTACAGCATTAAGCAAACCTTACTTTATACTTAAGCTCCAAAGTATGAGAAAATTCCTGCTAAAACGCTTGTTTTCATGACACAAAAAGTTGATTCGACAGGTTACTATGGCATTGAAGACCCTTTTCCAGACTTAATTTCAAAACTTCGCCGTTTTATGGGGGGATACGGAGTGCCGGTTGTTGGTTGTCAAGAGCCGTTGGTAGTCAGAATGCCGTAGTATTAATGCTATGGAAGCTACTACTTCTCGAGGGAAGCTGAGATAAGTACGCAATTCCATATTTGTTAGCTAAATATGCAAAATTAACTCTGGCCTTTCTTTTTTGTAGCTAAGAGCTAGTCAACAGTGACTGGTAAATTCAAATAGTCAGATTGGCTCAAATTTGGTACTACAAAAGTTACCACTGCTCAAGAAAATGAGGTAATAAAGTAATTTTGTATTTGTGTGCTAAAATTGATTGTCTTTTGTTTTTGTAGGTGAGAGCTTGTTGTCAAGAATTCAAGGTAATTCAGATAGTCAAAGTAACTTCAATTTGATACTACAGAAGTTATCAATATTCAAGAATGATGTAAGTAGTAATTCCATAATATTTGTTGGCTAAAATTAATAATAATAACACTGGTTTATTTTTTATCGTAGCTGAGAGCTTGTTCAAGAGTTACTGGTGATTGAGATTATCAGAATGGTTGTGATGTTTGATACTACAAAAGTTACCATTAATAAGGTAAGACTGTGATTTTGTATTTGTTTGCTGAAATCAAATGTCATAACTGCTATTATAGTGTTTGCATGAAGTAAGCTAAAACATAGTAACATTTTATGTTACCTAACTATCAGGCTCGCTCGCCATTTGTGCTCAAGCACACCACTAGTATATATATATATATGTATGTATGTATGGATGGTACGTATGCTCTTTGAATGCGCGCGCTTCTAATTACGTAAGTTAGGTAAAGCGTTCACAGTTCCAGTTTTTTTCAATTAACGAGCGCGGAGTATCCTGCTGCAGACGCAACATTGTTTCAACCAAAAAGTTTACAGCTACTCTCTTCTTGAAACAATCGTGAAGTCTTTGTCAAGCTGCGCTTCTTTGCCACTGCTTTCGAAGTTTATTTAGGTAATTGTTAGTTTAGTCTGGGATCAGAGACTTTAGATTCTCTGATGCTAACTGAGAATGGAAAGGGTTACACTGTGCACTACAGTTAGATGTAATTTCTGTCCTATTTTTCTGTAAAAAGAGTCTGCTCGCTCGCCATGCATTTGCGCTATTCGAGCGCACCACTAGTTTATTTGTATATATGTATGGACGTACGTAAGGCATTTTTGTACTTTGACCCTCACGTTTTTGTGTTAGTTCGGTTGTCGACCCGTCCCAAATTGCACTAAACAGAATCCTCTGGTTTATCGATCAGTACCCGTATCACCCTAGAAATTGAATTGTTTACCTTTTTTAATTCTTTTGCGGGTGCAGTTAAAACTTGAAAACTTAAGGGACTTCCATTTCTATTCGAGTTAGTGCCGGTGGTAAGTCAATGCGCTCTTTGTCATGGTTATAAGCCGTGCGCAACAGTATTTACTTGAAAATACATTGTCCACTATACTACTGCGAAGGTAAGTCTGTGTAGGTGCATGTCCAGTTTTGTCAAAGCATTGTGTGTTACAACCACCTTAGCTAAAGAATATCACAAAGAAAACTTTTAAATAACGTGTATTGTTTTGTTGTTTGTTTTTTTCCTTCAATTCAAGCAGTTGCAGAGAGTTGTTACTATGGCACTGAAATCCCTTTACCCTGTATGCTAAATAAAAAAACTGGACCTTATCAGTAGTTTCAGTGTTAGAAGTCAAAATCATTCATATAAAAATAGTATAGTCTTTAGGCTCGCTCGCCATTTGTGCTGAAGCACACCACTAGTATTAATATATGTGACCGGATTTGCGAAAAGGGACCTTATCGCGCAAAAGCTAATTCTGAGATAAAGACCAAAAATGCCGCATGGATCATTTTTTCTGAAATTTAGCTTTTATCCATTAACATAACATATAACTCTATGCTAACCTTCACGCAAAGTTTCAGGACCTAGTTCAGTCTGCAAAGCAGAGAAAAAGCTGATAGAATACACCATACACAAAAACGTTTGAATATCAATAACGCGTGCACGGAACTGCACCGCGGGAAAACATTAATTACAGTTACGTAACCGCCCGGTAACCGCCCGTCGTTATAGTAACGAGCCCCACCCATACGTAACTCGGAAATATACGGGAACATTGCTCGTCCGCGTTCAAGTTTAAACGCGTTTTTCTCCACAAAATGTTTTTACGAAGCTACCGCGTTGGGCGAAAGTAAACGCTTATAACTCAGCCGTTAGGAAGCGCCCGGAGCCACATTATAGCTCATTTTAATGCTCTAAGATAGAACTATCTCGTGGTACCAATAACTCAATTTTTTTATTTTGCGCGATAAGGTCCCTTTTTGCAAATCCGGTCACATATGTATAAACATTGGTAGCCAGCAATGTAGTAGGAACTTATACTGTGTCTATTCAAATATATGTATGATTTATTCTTCTTCCTAATAGATTGAAAATTTTTAAGTTTATTAGAGACTGCTTGTGAGCCATCCTCTTGAATTGTAAATTACACTTTTTACAATTAGTAGTTTTATAAAAGTATTGATTTCACAATGGTATAGGCATTGTATGTAAAGTCATTACCAGAGATAAATGTATAAAAAACCGACATAACAAAGCAATGTAACTATTATTATCGATATAAATGAAATAAGTTTACAAGTGTTTGTTTGTAACATGTGAGAGAGTTTGCTAAGATGCTGATTAAAACCAACCAGTTCTATTTTCAAGTTTTAAGGCAATTTTTTTCAGAGGAATTTACTGTGGAGCATTGAAAATTAAGTATGATAGATTATACCAGCAACTCTAGGGTGTGGAACCTCATCGATTTGGTGTACTTGATTATCTCTCTATAAGTAAACATAACATTCAATATTTCAATTAATTAGAAAATATGCAAAAGAAAACCAACACTTACCTCTAACATGGGAACTGCATAAGAATCCTCTATATTGTCAGCACAATGTCGACTGGGAGGAGTTAATTGTCTGCTAATTTCAATAGTGTCATAGGCATCATTCTATGTATGTGATAAAAACTAAAATTTACAGTGTACCAGTGGAACAGATGAAGTAGCTAGCAATACTTTAGTCTCTGTCATTTACATTTTGTTAACCCAATACAATAAAAAGGTGTTATTGATATTAATTATTTAATTATGTGAACAAATCACTAAATTTCATTCTCTACTTATTATATAACTAACTGAAATAACTTTTTACCTTGACGGTTGCTATCTGTTTGCTGTTTATTGCATCACCTTGCTGGCATGAACTCCTGCAAGCATACTATTTATGAATGTATAATATTTACTTCTTGTCTTCATATAATTCCGACCTATTGTAGATAATTTCTAGAATTATTTACCTGCATGATATTTGTTCAATTTTGCCTACATAATACATACCAATATTGAGGCACTACATATGTATTAATACAATAGATTTTTTTTTATAGTACTGACTTACCACAGTTATTCCATTTCCATATAATGAGTATTAATATATGAATTATGATAGTTAGAATGCAGGTTGTTATTACACACAAAAAGACTACCAGTGAAATATTTGAAGTTTCTTTTTTTGTACAACATTCATTCAGACAGTGATATCCTGGTGAAGTGTTTAGATCTTGTGATAATGTTAAATTAGTTGGTTCAGAAATATCTGTTTTATAAACATATGCAGTAATTGATTAACATTGTGCAAATTAACTAATTGCTTGAAAAGTAGTATGTTCTAATTGTATATAATCATATTAGTGTATTAATATTTAATTTTGTGGGTTTACAGCCAAAAAAAACACAGTATAGAATAATGAAAATGGCAGTAAAAAAATTCAAGCTGACATAAGACACAATGATGCATCAAAGATTGTTTGATTCAGTACTTTAGCTAAGTAATGTTTGTGCACTTCTCTGACAAACTGAATGATGCCCATCTGCAAAGTCTATTGGTTATTTCAAGAAACTATTTTCTCTTCGTACAATTGCATACATATATTATATACATACACATTACATACTACGTGAATATTTAACATCAATATATCATACCTTTTGCAGTAGTGAGTTGTGAAACAAAATTTATCTCCCACATCGTTACATTTACACACCGGGTTACCTGATTATTCACTAAATGTACAGTCATTTGTCCGGTTCCAAACATTCTGTAGTTTAGCACATCCTGAGAAATCAACATTGGGCAACCTATGCAAACAATATGGCAATAAAATACCAATTTTTTTTTGTTATGATATTCTTACTCGGTATAAAAGTAGAATATATCCTGTGTGGGCAGTCATTGAGAGCTATAGTGATGTTGTGTACTGTACTGTTATCAGTGTTGTGGATGATGAGATCTTCCTGTGTGTAGGATTCAGGAGGATAAACTGTTATCATGTATCTTGAAGTATTGTAGTAGGTTGGTGTCCATGTTACTCTATAACTGGTGGAACCGCTTGTAGTTGGGGTTAGAACAATTTCTGATGGCATGATTGTAGACCCTATGACATAACCTTTTTAGCTTCCAATGATTTGTTTCACTATCATTTCCAATTGTCTAACTGAGATTGGCAATCAGATGCTAGTGAGAGTTGCTTAAGCATGATACAATGGATTAATAGAACACTATACATCTATTTGTGCAAGAGGAAAGGGACAACACTTCATGGGTTTAGTAATGCTTCATCAATAAATTGAAACAGTTTATGATTGCAACAGTCACAATGACAAAGGTCTGTACATTAGATAGTAGATGTAATCACATTTTTATATACATTTTTAAAATACTAGATTATCAATTTTGGCAGTTTAGGTTATGTACTTACTATTTACTAATTGGGAGTAAACACTTTCCACTTGACATGATATATCAGCTTGTAAATGAGCATCTATAGTTAATCTGCTCGAAATAAAGGATGAATCACCTGAAGTAATTTCAACTCTCACTGTTGTAGAATCTATTGTGCCAGACTTTGTTCTTCCACCAATCACACTGTGGAGGTTCAGTTGAACTGACTCTTCACTTCTACGACTTGTAATAGTCCAACTTGCAAATGGTACTTGCAAGTAGCATACAAACTCAGCTACATCAGAGTAACACAGAGTCCTAGTCCTGTTCACTTGGTAGAGATCAGCTACACATACTGAATGTATGAGGGAAAAAATGTATAGAGAGTACATTTTTAGCGTGACTATTTGTAACATCTTAGCAATGTCAATCACTAGCTAAATACTAATTGCAAACTCCTTTCTCTTCATAATAGATCAGGAAGTGAACTTAATTTTGTCAAACATGTCAAATTTGACAAAATGAGGTCAACTTCCTGTGTTCTATCAAGTTGAGGGAGGGTTTTGTAATTAGTATAATATAGCTAGTGATGGAAATTGTTAAGACACTTTAAGACACTATACAAAATAGTGATGCTAAATTATGAACTCTCTATATTATTTTTCTTCTGGCAACAGAGGATTCTGGTTGACTATGACCTTTCCTTCAACTAAAGCCTTGAAGGAATAACTCTACACTATCTAGTGGTAGTGGGGAGGGGGGAAGCTTGTCCTTAAAACTTCCCAGCTTCCCCCAAGTGTCCTAGCTACCTCAGTTTTCATCCCTAATATTTACGTGCTGTGCTGTTGAGGCGTAACTCTAAGTACAGAATTATATGTTTTGAACATCAACTCAGCTTAAAATTTTCCCATTTCCCCATAACTTGTGAATGAATAGGGAGTGAATGAATGAACGAATGAGTAAATGAATGAATGCAATACCACTGCAAAATAAACAAATACAAACAAAACCCGAAACCGACCAAACAAAGAAGCAAAAATTTACAAATAAATTAATAAAATATATACACCATTTTGGCCACTTTGCAATAATATAGATGAGTCAAATACATTATTTCTAATACTTTATGTTTTTTCTCTCTTTTATATTGTGCAAATGGCTATTGACGTTATACTCATCTATTAAAAACTGAAACAAGAAATGCTTGTAATTATTTGGTACAACTCTTTCAGACAGTTCTTAAAAACATAAGATAGCTAGTTTGGATAATGCATAAAGAAAATGTTAGTTATGAGAAACAATGTTAAGTTTAAATCTTTGAAATTATAATTATATGAGAATATAAACTATGTGGGGACCACACCCCACAACAGACATTTATTCTGTATGTATGTTTGTATGTTGTTTGCGTGTTAGTTTTCAATAGCTGTAGTAGCAGCTGTATTTTACGTATCATTTTATGTTGCCTAGGTTACTTGTTACAATTTGTGTGAATGTTTGTTCTCTCATTTGATTGGTTAGTTTAATAGTTCATTATCCTCTTTGTGATTGGTCAGTTTTACATTTTCTTTTCTTTTCTTGTGATCCCATTGGCAGTTTATAAAAGGGCTGACCAGGGACAGTCATGGCTCTGACTATCTGATTGAGACACTCTCTCTCCATTATCTTTATTTTGATTTATCAAAATTAAGTTAAAACTTGAACTGACGAGGAAATTATTATATCATTGTTGGGTGGACCTAGCCAAAGAAGCAGAGGGCCCAACAAACTAAATTGGTAATTCAATATTTTTAGTGCAGTAGCATTAAAATTAGATATAATTCACAAAACGTTTCGGCTCATAAGCCTTCTTCAGTTGTGAAAGGTATATGACCATTTATTTTAAGAAGGCTTACGAGCCGAAACATTCTGTGAATTATATCTAATTATAATGCTACTAAGCTAAAAATATTGAATTACCAGGAATAAAGTAGCAATGAAAATCTACGACAATAAACTAAATTCCTTTAATTTGTAATACAATTATGAAATGAAACTGTATAAACTACTGACCATAAAAATATGACAAGTATTTTATTATAAAAATTATTATATTTATACAAAATTGGCACTAGAAAGTAGTATAAGTAGTGATAAAGTGTCACATATTCGGGAAATGACAATACACACATTATTCAACATTTGTTTCAAAGCTGGTTTGGGTGAGGTGGATGCCGACAATTTACTCCAGAATTCTGGCAAGGAAGAGGTTACTCTATTTCAAAATACTTTATGTTTTTCTGTTTTTTAAAATGTGCAGATTGATATGACATTGTTATACACTTAAATATATAAAAAAAAAGAGGATTCATTGAAAAACAGTATATTATATAGAGTAGCTATTTTGGGGCTAGAACTGAAACAAGACATGCTTGATATTCATTACTTACAACTTCGATAACACGGTTATCATAATCATATAGTTATAATTAGGTTAATGCATAAACAAAGTAATGTTTGACACTGTTAAAGATAATTATATGAAAATGAAATTAATTTGTTTAATTTGACAAACAATTTTGAATTGAAACTGAAAAGTACTAAACATAAGAAACAAGTACTTCGAGTTCTAAAAATTGTTATAGTTATTATCATGCTGGCGGCACTAAAGAGTGTTTGAAATGATGTTATATACATAAAACTGACCATAAAACAACAACAACAAGAAGTAAAACAGTGATTATCAAGTTGGTGGTAAAAAGTAGTGTTAATAAAAAAGTGTCACACTATTCATGAAAACATTACACACATTATTCAACAGTTTCAAAGCAGGTTTGGGTGAGGTAAATGCAGACAATTTCCTCCAGAATTCTGGCGAGGAGGAGGTAATTTAGGAGGTAGAATAGGACGTTGTTCTGGAGAATATAGGATAACATTTTCTAAAACAATAAACTCATTAACCTTAAAATTATTCACAAAAATGCTATTTGAAGAGAACTTAATCAACCTTAAAATTATTCACAAAAATGCTATTTGAAGAGAACTTCTAGCTAGAACTATATATATACATTGAAAACTACAAGATGATGTTTGCTTTAATCTAAAAATGAGATTATTGGCTTGTATTTGTTTAGAATTGACTTTAGCATCTAGCCTGCTAATCTAGGACTTTTGATTTGAAATAGAGAGTTTTCTCCAAAATAGAAACAACATATAGTTCTATTTTATCATTTCAATAGAATTAATGAAGTTATGATACCCCTAAGAAGGGATCATCACCAGAATCTTCAACATTGTCTACACAATTGTTACCTAGAGAATGTAATTGTCCTCTCATTGGAAGAGTGGCATAAGCAGCATTCTAGAAGATACACAATTATGTTCAAATTCCTTTAAACATAGCCACATAATATAGGTTATTTCAATTAATCATGTATACAGCCAGTAATGTTGATAAGTTTGATAGTAGATCTGTTTTATAAATAAAGTTGACAAATAAAAACAATGTACCTCTCTGGTTTGTATTGGAGTATCATCCATGACATCAGTGGGCGTGTCCATGCACAAGGTAGTAAGTCTAGTGAATTCAGCATCATTCACTTTAGCCGTGTTCACTTCATTTGCAAGATCACCTTAAGTATGACAAGAATTAACTAAAACAATATCTCACAGAAACCAGAAATTACAAATGCAGTAGGAGAGGCTCCAACTAAAACTAATTACACTAATCAATTCTCTTGTTGGAATGAGAACGTTATTACTAGTAAGCTAACAGTAACTTAGAAATTTCCATAAAAAGTTATGGGATTAATTAGCATAAGAGTAGTATTTTTAATATTAAACTATTATATATACAACTAAAAGACATAATTCCAAATAAATAATGATACTTCTTTAATTATTATCTTGATGATATGTGAGTTAGCAGTACATATTTAACAATCGCATCATGCTACGTCAGGAGTGTTCTAAAAGCTAACACGATAGAAATTTGATCTCAACAAATAAATTTGCATTATATTTTTTTTAATTTCTTTACTTGAATATACATAACAAGCATTTAAAAATAATATAATGAGTTGAATTAAAAAATATGGGACAACAGCTATGCTATTATATTTTACTAAATGGTATACATAATTATATAGTACAAGATTTACTATACCAGCCTAAGAAATGAATGATATAGCAGAGAAAGGACTAATGTTAATATTTTTGAACAATTAAATTATGTATATTATAATGTAAGGTTGTTTGTTCTACAATCTACTCCTACCATAATATAAACTTATAATGAGCTCAAAAATACATTTCATAATTACCAAATTTGTTTTTCTTTCTTCTGAATTGTGTAATATATCTAGTATCCAATTAAACAACTGGCCCAATAACATGTTGTTGTTTACTTTCAATGCAAGCATTGTACCTTACCAGTTGAAAAAACTTGTATGCCAGACCAGTGGCGGATCTAGAATTTGAGAAGGGGGGTTTCAAGTCTTCTACTGCGCTGCTATAGTCAACTAGCTAGCCATGCCCACTTTTGTGTTTAATTTAAATTGAGAATTCAATGAAATTGAGTTGTTAGGGATGATGATTAATTTAGCTACTATCTACTTGGACTAACTGGGACTAGTCTACTAGCATGAATGGAAGCTTCATCCTCCTTGGGTGCAGCTGATAAAATTGTTGCACCAATGCCTTCATTTGTGATGGTGAATTAAGTTTATCACAAATATCTCGATTCATTTTGATTAGGGATAAACCACTCAAACGAATAGCAGATGTTGTTGATCGGTGAGGAGTTTTGATTAGTTTCAGTTGACTGAAGCTTCTTTCACATTCACAGGTCGTAATTGGAAGAGTCAGTGCAAGGTGAAGGAGAACATGGATATTGGGAAAAGCTACTGGGTCACAGGCTTTGAACACGTCAATTAACTTCCCTGGAACTTCACAGCCAGGCTCATTCCACTTAGCTACCCACATCCGATACTCTGTAGGCAACATTACAGCATGTGGTAAGTCATTCATGTAAAATTCAGCAGCTTCAGACAGCTCCTCAGGCATGCTAGCTTCAGGCATTAGTTCTGATGTGCTCGCAGTACACTGACTTGGCAAGAGCTGTAGGAGACCAACAGTGTTGATTGGAGTACTCAGTCTAGTAAACCTTTCCTCTAACTCCTCAATTAGATGAGACACAAATTCATTGTACAGAGTAATCCTAAAGTATTCCTCCGCTGAAGACGCTGGAACATTGTCACGATGTGTTTGCCGTGCACTTACCCTAGGCTGCTTCAATTCAAAGTCCTCTCCATGAAGACTCTTGGCAAGTTTGGTGGTCTCCTTAAAGATGGCACTGTATCTAGATGTGGCATCACTTCTCATGCTTTTCAAAGATGAAAGAACACGATTGACTTCCTTGTAAGCATATATAACATCTATTGCCTGCATTTGCAATTTCATAGTGAGACTACGAAGACATGAGAGACATTCTAAGAGGATTTTGAAGCTAGCCAAAAAAGTAGAGCACTCCAACTGATGGATAAACCCGTTGGCCTTCATTACTGTTTCTCCAACCCAATTCCAGTCAGTTCCTAAATCATCAAAACTATCAGGAGAAACCATTGCCTCCAATGTCATGTGAACAGCTGGAAGAAGTTCAAGGAACACTATATAGGAATCAATATGCTGAATCCACCGTGTTTTGCAGGAATCCTTCAGCTTCTTGGCATGTGCTTTTGGGCATACTATGTCAATAGCTCTATCCAAGAGACGTTGCCGTTTAGCTGAAAAGTGAAAAAATCGTGCCATTTCTCCAATGTAGGATTCAGTGTTTCTAAAAGCAGCAATTTTGCAAGATGAAACAACAGCAAGGTTTAACCTATGTGAAGCACAATGATGGTATACAGCTAAGGGAGCAGCCTGACGTAAAATGGCGCTACAACCTGACCTAGCACCAGCCATGTTGGAGGCACCATCAAAACATTGGCCTCTCATGTGTGATAGTGACAAACCCCACACAGTGAGTGAGTGGATTATGGCCTCAGCTAATGCTTTACCTGTGATTCGCTCAACTTCCACAAAGTCGACAAATACTTCCTTAACCATGCGATCATAAACATACCGAAATGAGATTGACAGTTGCTCCTTATTAGCAACATCTGCTAGCTCATCGGCTAGCACTGAATAATATTTTGCCTTCTCGATCTCAAGCAATATTTTAGATTGGATATGTTTGCCTACTACAGAAATTAACTCATTCTGGATGGTTTTTGAAGTGTACCTGGCATTTTTGGGAGCATTTTGTAAGTGCTTTAACAATGTTTCATCAGTTTCTGCTCGAAACCTTACCAACTCAACAAAATTACCACGATTATCATGGTCACCTTGCTCTTCCCATTCAATCCGATCATCCCGATGCCCACGAAAAGCAAGACCCTGCTTTCCCAACAGCAAAACAATCTTAAAAAGAGACTCAATCACACATTGGTTGGCTTCAACCTGTTTTTGAGCTTGGCTATCAAGCCTGACATTAACTGCATGCGATGGTTGCTGATATGCAGTCAAGAATTCACTCATCTTAGCACAAGCTGTCAAGTGATAATCAAGCTTACCATGACTTTTCATTTTCTGTGTCTTATTTGTCCAAGATTTGAAGGGTTTGGTAACAAACTGACCAAGTGTATGACCACCAACCACTTTTGGAGCAAAAATTGCACATGCCCTACAAAAGACACCATCACAAAAGGTACTATAATGTATCCAGGGAAACTGTGCCAGCCATGATGGTTGAAACTGACGAAATGCACCTGAACCATATGGACGAGTTCGGGGATAAACAGATACATCAGAGTTTGGATCTTTGCTTAGGATACAGTATTTCTCTTCCCTGCTGAGGTCACGCAAGCTACCGCTCCTTAGATGTAATATTTTTCCAATATCACACTCAGTAGCAGATTCACTGATTTCAGCAGGCATAACCATAGATTCAACTCCTATACACACATCATGTAGTTGGTAGAAAATGTATTGGTTGTGATAAAGAGAGTAGCTACTGTACATTTATCAGTGTAGTTAGCTAGCTAGCTATGAATAATATATTATACATAATAGGTGTTAATAACAGCTCATGGCTTAGTCCAGTCACCTGGTAAATCACTCTCATCAGTATCATTATGAGTACAGATCTGGGAGTCAGAGGCTGAGTTCAAGACTTCCTCTACTTGTACATCACCATCATCATCACAATCACTGGAAGCAGGCCCAGTCTCTGAACAGTCAGCTAGATTCAAAATTAGTTCACCAGCAGGGAGACTGAAGCTTACCTTGCGCTATTTTCTTGGAAAAGAAGGATGACAAGGAGCACTGCTTTCTTTTCATGATAGCTAGCTTATATCTACACTAAGTGCCAATTAATAGCAGAGCTAAAAAGTGCCATGTGGCAATTATATTGACCCCGCCCACAAATGATTGATATGCGATTGCATGCAGTAGTCGGAGTTAGTCTCGCGGGGCCAGACCCTTTACCCAACCGCTACGTTCTCCCAGCGTAGCGGTTGGGTCGGAGCATGCGAGCTGCGATCTCGAGACTTCTGACCTGAAGTGAGTTACTTTAGCTAAGTTACTAAAAGGGGGTTTCAATGGAAACCTTGGAAACCCCTCTAGATCCGCCACTGCAGACAGCTGCTTCTTTAACCCTCTCGTTCCTGAATTGTTTTGACGCGCGCGGAATAATCTAATTTTCTACCGCGGAATAGAGCAGTGCCGTTTTATTTTTTTAACTCGATGCTGGCTGGGAAAACCCCATAGCAACCATATACAGTAGAACCTCTCTTATCCGGGCACCTTGGTTTCAAGGGGTGCCCGTACCTCAGATTTGCCCATATCTCAGAATGCATTCAAAATAGTGCTGCCAGCTGAACTGCCTATCCAAAAGCAGCTGTCAAATTTGCTAGTTGGGATACTTTACCTAACCACAAGGTACATAGCAGCTGCCCGGTAGAGGGAGGTGGCCGTAACTTGGGAGTCCGGATAAGGGAGGTTCTACTGTATCACTAAATAGACCAAGAGTTTGGGATTCCCCTCATTTTTTGATTGAGAAAATTGAATAATATTTAAGCCATCTACTAATACTTCAAAAAAAAAAAATTTTTCCCTCCAAAAAATCCACTTTTCCCATCAATAAAAAAATAAAATAAAATAGAAATAATATTGTTTGATGCATTATATACCAATATTATATTAGTTCAACAATAAAATATGTTGTTTGTTGTGTGTGGTGCTGATTGTGATCATGTAGGAGACATCTATGAGTGTCCACAAGGAACGTATGCCATCGGACGTCGAGCTCCACTACAAAACAATTTCATATACACAAAAAACACAAACAACAAAGATATTTGTAATACAAACAACAAATTATTCATGATTCTATATAATTGCAACTTTATGATGTATTGTATGCGGTTTCATACAGGATTTTTGTTTGGGGTGGGGCTCCGAGTGTACTTCGCCACACCCATTTTTTGGAACCTACACTACTTTGATGCACATCTTTGCATACGAGTCTATACTTCACACTGATGATCAGTGTTCGGTCCTATGCACTAAAGGCTCAGTTATGATAGGAACATAATGGGATACATTATCAGACTAAAAATAAATGCTTCCTAAATGTTCATTTCTATTCAACTCCCAAATTCTAGGGGGGAACCCAGCGCTAGCCTCCCACTGTATGAACACCTGCTATGTATACTCCACACTGTACATGAGAGAAACATGTATTGAGAAAGTGTACTTTGAAAATGAAAAGCAGTACAAGCACACACGTAGAATTCAACTTACCCGGCATGGATGGTGTCACAGACTGAACGATCCCTCCCATAGGATCCGGAACCTCCATACAATACCAAAAAAACACAAGACAACAATGACATTTGTAACATAACTGCTGGCCTCGCTGAATTGAGCCCCCCCCCCCTCGTCATTACTTTTCACTGACATTTGCTGTACCATAACCCCCCCTCCCCCCGTCATTATTACTTTCACTGACTTCTTGTACCATAACCCCCCCCCTCCCCCGTATACTTTTCATGACATTCTTGTACATAAACCCCCCCCTCCCCGTCATTACTTTCACTGACAGTCAAAACCCCCTTGTACTGACATTCTTGTACATAACCCCCCCTTCCCCCGTCATTACTTTTCACTGACATTCTTGTACCATAACCCCCCCCCCCCCCCGTCATTACTTTTCACTGACATTCTTGTACCATAACCCCCCCCCCCCAGCCCTAGCTGGACACCCAAATATCAGTAAGTTGAAAAAATGAAATTCAACTTACCCGGCGTGGATGATGTCACAGACCGAAAAAGACCACCGAGTTCGTTCTCTCTCAGGTTGGATCCGGAAACGCCACATACTGTTTGTTCATGGTTGCTCTCTCTCTCTTTCCACAAATGCACGCACACACATACACACACACACACACACACACACACAAGAAAAAAGAAGCTACAGGTGAATACAGATCATAAAAACAAATGTATATTTTATTATACATAAATTGACTGGTGTACACACACACACACACACATGAAATTCAACTTACATGGGCATAGTAGTCACGATCCAAAAAGATCCAGAGTTCCCTCCCAGGTTGTATACGGAACTGCCACATACTGTTTGTCCACGGATGCTCTCTCTCATTCCACAAATGCACACACACACATACACACACACACACACTAGAAAAAAGAAGATACAGGTGAATACAGATCATAAAAATAAATGTATAATATAAATTGACTGGTGTACACACACACACATACATGAAATTCAACTTACATGGGCATAGTAGCCCCGATTAGAAAAGACCCCACCCCCCCCCCCACCCCCGAGTTCGTTCCCTCCCCGGTTAGATCTGGAAGTGCCAGAATAACATTTCAACTCCACGCACACACATATACATCGAGTGTGAAGCTCCACTACAACAACACAAAAACACAGACAACGACAACGACAATAACAATACATATTACAACTTTTGGGATGTTCAGGGAGGGGGAGGGGGGGGGGGAGCAGCCACAAATATCAAAGTCTGTGGTCCTTTACACAAAAGATTATGGAATATCAATGAGTGTGTTGTCATCTTTCTTCCACTCTCCCCCTACCTCATCCACCCGACTCTTGTTTTTCAATTCCCGCCTTCTCCGACCGCGAGGACGTCCAGAACTCGGAGCAGGAGGAGCCACTTCCTCTTCTTCATCACTGGAACCTGCTGCCTATTCGTGTTTCATCATTGGAAGACTCAGGTCCGGTATCCTCTCCTTCATCACTGGAAGACTCTGCTCCTGTCCCCTCCTCTGCGTAATCGGGTCGGTGATTGCATTCACATCTGGTACTAGTAGTATATGTGGTAAAAAAAATTTTAAATTTTTTTGAAAATTTGAAATTGTTCAAAAAACCACAAGCCACTTTCAAATCTCAAAACTCAATAATATATATATATATATTATAGCTAAACAGCTTACTCTATCTCAATATAGCTACAAATGAGTCCTTTCCACAACAGAAGCTTGCAATTTTTCAAGAGAAAGACAAGAGAAAGACAAGCTTACCTCGATCATCTTCTTGACTCCCATTTTCAGTATCAGAGTTGACGGGGTCTGGTCCACCAACCCTGATACAGGGCCTCCTATAGCCCTAGATGTCGTCTCCCTTCTCTCCCCTTGATCCTGAGTCGCTAGAGTCAGCATCAAGCAAGTCTAAAACTTGAACCGCATTGTAACTTCTAGACGCCATCTTCAAAAAAATGACTTTGAAAAAAATTTTTTTTTGCATAGTTACCGGGGTCACACGACACGCTCACTTTTTTCCTATGATGTAATAAGCATTACCTAAGACTGTACGTAATAGGGAGGTCCCCAGTTGAACTGGCGATTTTATAAAAAATGGAGAAGACAGTAAGTCCAACCGCAAAGTCTTGGTCGGCAAAGAAGCGGTTGTTTCAATGTGTTATGGAAGGCTACTGAGCTCAAGCAATTTTTTGCTGCTTCTACAAAGCTCTGGAGATGACTGGATCCATAAATGAAGCTGCTGTGAAGAAGGTAACTTTTTTTAAAATTCGACGGAGAACCGATGTTTTTTTTTTTTGCCGAGGAAGAAATAAAAGCAACTGCTGTGAGGTACTGTCGAAGCAGTCCTGGCTGAAAGCTATTTTAGATGCTTCTCCAATGCATTGGGCACCTGTGTATGCAATCTGAAGGTTCTAGCTATAAAGTAACTATTTTAAAAAATTCGGAGAAACCAACCGGTCTCACCCCGCTTTAAAGCGGGATCCGGAACGAAAGGGTTAATATTAAGGAGAGAGCCTCTGCAACGTGCTTCCAAGTAAGAGTCACATCATTATCTTCACAGTTCCTGAGCCATGCATTGCATACTTTTACTAGTCCATCATGTGGATTAGCTGCACTGGACTCTATCTGGTCTAGTAAATCTGAAGATATACCAACAACTTGTCCCAGCAGTTTAAACTGGTTCATCATCATAGGAGTAAGCTGAATGAGTAGAGTGTCCATATTTAGTTCTTGATCTATTTGTTGTACAACATCATCGTTAATCCCCAACACCATATAAATTGTCAATATCACAGTGGAGTACATACATACATACATAAATATATAATAATATAAAATTAATTTATAATAATAGTAACCAACATTAATTATCTGCTATTATATATTTTTTGACAAGAGGTTTCAGCTTTTAATCTACTGCTATAACTTTTAGTCATAACCATCTAGATTATTGAACTGAGACGAAACATGAGAATGTAAAGTCTATGCACTTGTAAAGACATTGTGTGATCAAATATATTTCTAGCGTCCTTTGCAGTTACCATGTACAAAAGCTTCACACAATTACACAAAATGAGTAATCTTGTGTACATTCATAAGTCACAGTAAACAACGTAAGAATAGGCTTTACCTTAATTTACACAATTAATAAAAGACATTGTAACTATTCTTTGATACCTGTAGGATGCAGCTTAATAATTGATTGAGTGGAAGAATTCTGTAGTTTCAGCTCATTCAAAGTGTTATTGTCAGTTGTTAGGACAGCAGTATGTTTACTCTAAGGAAATAATATAGTCAACCAAGCTTTACAAAGTCTTAAAGACTATAAGTAGTGTTCATGACATTCGTGAATCCTAAATATGTTTTTTAATCTAAACAAATCACTTTTATAAACCAATTTGATAATCGACTATTTCATTAGAATTACATGCACTGTCTATAATTATATTTTTAACTAGAACTGTACAAGATTAACAATCTAAAAATTTTAGATTCACAGAATTTTCTTGAGGTAATTAAAAATGAAAAGTGAAATGCTATTGAAATTGTTTTGGCTTATTTATTTTTAAATATCCTTGTTTGCCAACCAATTTCAATGGTTATAATAGCACTGCCCTTAAATTTCCCTTTCAAAAATGTATGGGGAAAATTGCTGTTCAATTGAAATTGCACTGGGAAAATGATATAGCACGTAACTGAGTGAAATAGCATGGAAGTAGTTTGTATTTGGATACTATGCCATTCTTTAGCACAGTTCTACCTGTATTAGATGGAATTTAGGTGGAGCAATAGCTTGAAAATGAAGTTCCAGAGGAAGCTCACCCTGATATTCAGAGATAATGAGTGAACAATACAGTGCAAATGATTTTAGAAAAAAGCTGGCCCACTATAGAGAGTGATAGCACGGGTAACTAGTGCTATTAGAGATCAATAGCCCTCGTAAAGCAATTGAAATAGTACTGTTACCCGTGCTATTACTCGTACAAATACAACATGAATAAATTTACAATTTTATAGCTAACAATAATTTTTTCATTCCATGTGAACAGTGAATTATTCGTATAAATGGTATTTTGAATAAAATTTAGCCTGCTCATGAAATATTTTGTCATATCATAATTTGATTCATGTGAAAAGTATTGTATGTATACATACATATATATATATATTTATCATGTACTGAACTCAAGTACTCCCATAGAGATTAATACAAATGAAACTACCCCAATATTTTCCCATATTGCGTCCCCTTGGGCATTCTAACAAGTGTTATTGCGTCCCCTTAGGCTAATTTTATATTTTTAGTTTTTTTGTTAAATCTTAATAATAATACATTATTTTGATATATCTGTCTATTGCTATGTAGGTATGTATGAATTGTAAATCACTTCATTTGTGGTTGTGTGTCATTAGGTGCAGCGGACATTGTGGTGAAACTTTGTACGAGCTCAAGACATGAGACATTTCCTTTTGCTGTTGTAATGATGCTTATTTATAGCTATTTAGACTTTGTAGATTGTTATGCACAGTTAGTTGGATTATCTGTGTTTCTGGTACACTATTCTTGGTAAGACATGTAACCATTGTTTTTCGTGCTGAATGATTTGTTTTTCCCCCAGACAATCCAGCACTTGCAGCCTTCTTTTTCATTATTGTATTGATTCTATCCTTCCCCATTTTCTTTTTTTGGTACCAAATGTCATCATTGGAGAATTGTAGTTCACAGCCAAATAAAACGGGGATTCCGATTTGCACATTTTAACTGGACGCTTTTGAAGAAACTTTTCAAAAATACGTAAGGGACACGGAGAGATATTGTTGGGGGTGGTCCACAAACATTTCCAACTCTTCATCGTCCAAACATACAGAAGAAGATGCTTCTTCTACGTGCTTAGTTTCCTCCGTATGTCCGTTAGTATAGACTGGATTAGCAACAGTTGGTTCTATAGGGAGTTTCTGTAGATATTCAGATTGTTTCTCAATCATTTCAAGAACTTCATCAAAAAAATCCTGTAATGAAATATCTTCAGCCATAACAACGTTAGCTTACTGGTGGTTTAGCTCCGGTCGTTGCTAAGATTAGGTTTGCGCATGCGTACATGATAAATATGTTATACTTGAATACGCGAAACATCACTCGTCTGATCGGGGTATTGGCACTCGTGCCTGCGGCACTCGTCCCCAATACATCCGACAGACTCGTGATATTTTGCAGTATTCAAAGTATAACATATATATATATATATATATATATATATGAATTTACATGTGTATTATGTCATTGAACAAATTGTGCTAGATAAAATAATTTACCTGATTACGTTGAGCTTGAACATTTCTAATACAAATACAATAGTGGAAAAGAATAGCATCAAATACTCAATTAAAATCAATATTTGTATAATTTTTAAATAATTTTTATACTTATGTTTTCTTCATAAAGAATGTAAAGAAAACCCTGACAGATAATTTGTCTACTACAAGTATGTTCATTTTTTTCCCGTTGTTGAGCAGTTAAGCATAGTATTGTGTCTTTATGAACTTCCATTGTTACTCTACTCACCTTATTTTCTGTTTACCTATTAAAGCAAAAAATAATAATAATTGTGGACTCATTAATAAGTAGCTAATATTAATGATTACAGATATTTAATCAATTAAAATGAAATCAAATAAAAAAAAACAATGATCTATTCTGCTTTTTTTTAAATTGTTGACTCACTTTTTTTAGTATATTTTCTTGAATAAAATAGTACGGAAATTGCGATTGTAACAATGTAACCAGCTACAACGATGACTGAAATGATTGTTCCATATATAACCCACAAAGTATTGAACATTTCGTTGTGTACTTCATTAGGTGATAAGTTTGTAGAAGACCCCACATAACCTAAGTGTACAGTTCAAGTTATAAAATATGCAAACAAAACTATAAACAATTTGATTAAGTTATAATTACTTTGTGTATAAGTATATCCTGTATCTAATGTGACATTACACAGAGCTGTTCTATTATCCACTGTGAAATATCTGGACTGGCCATCAAGTGATAGGTTGTAAAATAGAACTTGTGAAGATTTCACATAAGGACAATCTAAAAGCATGTAATATTAATAATATATAATGTTGAGAAAGATGGAATTAACTGGTCACATTTTAGTGAGCAAAATAAAGAGAAAAAATTAAATATGTTCATGTTGACAATTACTTAGTATTATGAACTTACTCATTGTAAAATTGGAGTATATTTGTGGGCAGTAGCTCAGTGCTATGATAATGTTAAATGCATTGATATTAATATTGATGATGTTAGCATCTGATAGTTTATATATTGTTTGAGGAATAACAGTCACCAAGTATATTGAAGTAGTGAAGAAAGGAGTCCAGCTAATATTATAACTTATTGCATCTTGCTGTATCATGGGAGTCAGTACAACACTTGATGGCAATACAGTGGACCCTAGAACAAATATTATGTTGCAATATACAGTATATATATATACCTAATATACTGATTAGATGTGGTAATTGCAGACATTTTGCTAACATTGAACTACTTACTATTCAATGATCCTGATTGATACTGAATACTCTCAGTATTACATTCTATTGTTGATGATAGATTAGCACTGATAGTTAAACGACTCTCAAAAAAAGATGAGTTACTATTCACCAGTTTTGCAGTCACTGTTGCTGCATCTACTGTTGCAGTCCTCACCAATCCAATGGAATCAAACAGTGTATGAAAACTCAGAGGTCTAGATGTACCACTAGTAGATGTAACTCTCCATAACACTAGAGCCATATCAGTTTGTGAGCATACAAACTCCGCTATATCCGAGTAACACAGAGTCCTGGTCCTGTTCACTTGATAGAGATCAGCTACACATACTTTATTGTAGTACAGAGCTAAAATTAAACTCCAGCATAAGTGAGATGCAGCAAAACTGATGAAATTTGGCATTGTAGAGAAGAAATTACCGTACTGTCAATCTCAGCCGTCAGCTTTAAGGGACGTATATACTCTGTATTAAACTGAGTGTGTACTTAACAAATATACTATTCCGTCCCGCAAACTATTATTATACAACATCATACAATATTAGCTAATGAAACTTGCGCTCACTGGTGCAGGATACGTCACTGCTTAAAAAGAATCCATTGACAACCGAAAATCGTAAATGCATGTAGCTAGCTATAAAGTGCGATATAGTTAACCTCTACAGTTTCGCAATTTTTTTTTTGACAACTCCATTTTAGTTTTTAGGGATATTGTTATGATTGTCAGTGGACTCTTTTCAGGCAGTGCACTTGGCTTAGAGGCTGGAGCTATAACCTACCTGAAATATTCTGAATTCTGTTTGAGCAGTTTGCTCCTGAAAATCTGCAATTCAAATTGGTTAGCTAAGCTAATAGTTGCTAGAATGCGGTGTATTTATGCAGTCATAGATAGTTAGTCTCGCGGGCCAGACCCTTTACCCAATATGAAGAGAAAGAAAGGGTCTAATAGATAGTCGCCCTGCTCTACAGTTGCAGCGCAACCTGCGAATAACTGTATTTAATTAAGTGTATGAGGCTGCACTTTCATTCTGTTTCAGTAAAAATAATGTATGGCTGCCTCCTGTGACAGAAACTTTGTTTTGCTACCATGGTGAAAATATATAGTGAGTGTGGTGGAGTACCCCCACATAACTGCACCACAGCACTGAACACTTATTTCCTAATAATCGTTACTTATCAGAACATCTGAACTCATACTATTCCATTAATGAATGGTCTACTCATTAGCACTATTCCAATGTATGTTCTGAACCCATTAGCACAGCACACACTTATTTGTCATCCCATTAAGCTTGTGCAGGACCCTGTTCTATAAAAGGAACACTCTTGCATCTGTTCTTTTGTCTTGTTTTCTCTCATGCTGAAGTATTTTCCGAATTACATTTAACTTCTTAATCAATTTAGCCATTGTACGGGAGGTTCTGTGAAAGCTTTAATCAGCTTAGGATACTAAAGCATTTGAACAGCAAGAACTGGTGATAGCCTTCTCAACCCAGAGTTGCATTTTACCACAGTGAGGTATATTCATAACTTGATTCGTAATATTTATAGCGGTAAATTTAATATAGTTTGCTCTAGTAGCAACTTATAAAAACTTTACTTCAGATATTGCTTAAGTATGCTTACAGCAATGGACTGCTACTAGATGCACCTTCTCGGTTGGCAATTATTTACTCTTTCTTGTTAATTCTTATGTAAGAAGAGAAACCATTTAGCATTATCCTCCAGATGACTTGCTGACTCTGAGCCTTAGCTGAATGTACTCCCAGTATTTCAAACTGTACTATAACAGAGTGGTCAACACAAACCCTGTTGCTTTAGTAAGTAATAAAGATCTACCTGAACACAACATTTCTAAATTCTTGCGTCCTTCTGTTGTAAAACAATAAAAACAAAAAACAAACACTATGATTGTTTTAAGGATTACATGAGGTAATTATTCTCATTTTCCTTTATTCTTTATGTGCTTTATTACTCTAGAATTATTATAATTCCACTATGCCATTTCACTTCTGTATTTCAGAAATATTCTAGCATAATCTGGCAGGCCCTACTCACAATACAACCACATTGTACTACTACATCACGAAGCAGACAATAATCAGTGCCAATTGTTTTATTAATGTCAAGTCTATAAAAAATTGCTTTTATGACTTCCACTACTTAAACATACTATCTTTTTAATTTGTACAGGCTTCATCCCAGTAAGCCCCATGAGTTTGTGGGTGGTGGGGCTTGCTCATGCATGACCACCCTCACATTTCCGATAAAATTTGGTGTCAATTTATGACCTAATATTTGTTTCACTTTGCAGCCATTTAACTTAATGAATAAAATACTTTTACATTGATTGAATCCAGCATACAAAGCTTTAAAACACACATTAAAAGTATACTGCTGCTCCATAACTTCAGTTTAGAAATGTTAACATAATAAAGTATATAATGGACAATATTGGCTGAAAATATAGAAAATTAGATAGAATACTTTGTGCAAAAAATATCTTAGTTTATAACATATCAATTGGTATGAAATATTTACTAATATTAACCAGTGTCATTTTTACTGCATTGCATATACAAGACTTAAGTGAAAGATCATTATCAACAAAAGTCTGGCATTACATACAAAGTTTTAATGCTGCTCTGAACGTGATGGATACACACAAATTCCTTAAAAAATTGTGAAGATGTGGTATTTTACATGTGTAGAACAGGAAGTTGATGTGAGTCACAATGCAGAATAATGGTAAGTGTTAATCAAATTCCAATCACTTGTACACAAATGAATATTTGAAATAAAACCATACCAAACAAATTTTTTGTCTTGTGCCTGATATTTTGTGGTAGTTATCTCTCTAATTTGATATAATGTGTACACTTTTGAAATGTCATAAAAGTAACACTGTACCTCTAATGAAGTAAATTTACAAGTTCTTGTTAGTACATTTATGAATTCGCTAGGATGTGCCAGTACTGATGTTTTTTATGCTATCATAACCGACAGTTGCTATAAACTAACTAGTTTGCTTTAAATTCTGCTGAGAAAAAGTGAAAAGCCTAAGTTTGTCCTCCATACTCCAGTAACTGATAGGTGGATAGCAACTGGTTTAAAGTACGCATGCTCAGTTCGATGGAAGTAGGACGGAATTACGATGGAAGTGTGAAAATGCGATAGAAGTAGGAAGTGGCCCAATAAGATGGAAGGAAGTGGCCAAATAGGATGGAAGAAAGTGGCCCAATAAGATGGAAGAAGTGGCCCAAAAAGATGGAAGGAAGTGGCCAAATAGGATGGAAGGAAGTGGCCTAATAAGATGGAAGGAAGTGGCCCAATAAGATGGAAGGAAGTGGTCCAATAAGATGGAAGGAAGTGGCCAAATAGGATGGAAGGAAGTGGCCCAATAAGATGGAAGAAGTGGCCCAAAAAGATGGAAGGAAGTGGCCAAATAGGATGGAAGGAAGTGGCCCAATAAGATGGAAGGAAGTGGTCCAATAAGATGGAAGGAAGTGGCCCAAATAGATGAAAGGAAGTGGCCAAATAGGATGGAAGGAAGTGGCCCAATAAGATGGAAGGAAGTGGCCCAATAAGATGGAAGGAAGTGGCCAGAAAAATCCACCGCAGGAGTGGATATGAGTAAAGTAAGCGTATAAGAATCTCTTTAAAATATATTCATTACCTAATTCATTTTCCCCTTCCTCACTGAGTAAGTTCTGGTGGAGTGTGAAATGCAATAATGAAAACAATTGGAGCAAATGGCTTCAGTATTGTACAATGGAATGCATCTATATTATACAGCTATCAATTATACTATCTCTCAAAAGCAAATTCTTTTAGCTGTGAGTATCTTTCGAGGAATTACTGTTCAGAGACATAGTGAAATATTGCTTTTTTCTGTCTAAATGATTACTCCAGTACTTCAAAACTTGCCCTATTAATTTTTTTAAAATGTGCCTACATTACTCATTGATTGCTTAGCCAAAATTGATGTAATATTTAGCTATATATTGTGAACACACAAATTAAAAGAGAATAAGTTAACTAACAGCATTGATATGCATTGACATCAGGATTGGCAATGGCGGCGTCAGTAGTTGCACAACATACAGGTGGCAACATTAATTGTATGGATATTCAGGTTTTGTGTATTTGCAATAGAAATAAGGAATGTTGTGCATTGGAATCCTGGTTCATTAAAATAGTGGATTCAGGAATGAACAGGGACCAGGGCACTCTATCAAGTGACCATGATTGCCTGGTAAGGAAACAAAAAACAATAACAGCAACAATAACAACAGTTGAACAGTTAACCGCTACACATCCTCTTGGCAACCCATTAACTCCCAGTCACATCCTCCTGGCAACAGTGTAATTTCCTTTTTATCTCTAGAAACCTGTCGGGCAACTCGTTATTATCTGGTAATTGATTTATTCCGAGTGAATGGTGCAAGGTACCAGAGTGTATGCAGGCTTAGTTGCTATGCTATTTTTATTTATCAAAGCAGTTTGAAAATTGAGCTGAAAAAGAAATATAGTGGGCAGTTATTAGCAGTCGAATTTATTACTTACAGACTTCTGTTTTAAGCAGTTCTCCCTCATTAATTACTATATATTTTACAAAGTTCATAAAAACAGCTGTCAAATGATTGAAAAGTAGAACAAAAAAATGATGTGAAATGCTCAGTTTTTATAAGATTCATTTGCATATGCTATGCTATCTCACAATACACACACTCTAATGCTACATCATGAATAAACAATATACAGTAGTAATGTTTGTCAATATAAAAACAATCAATTGCTTTTATGACTTCCACGACTTACACCTACTGTCTTCAATCAATACGGTCCTCAACCCAGTAAACCCTAGGTGTCTGGGGGCAGCAGGTGTTTGCTCATGCATATGAACAAGTGTGGTGGCTTGTTATGGATTTGTTTGATTCTCTCGAAGGACCACTTGGATGTATACTCTTTTATTGATAAAGAGATTGTTAACATGTGACTGACTACAATGCCTCTAATTAACGCACACCAGTGTGCATGTATTAGAACCCAAAACATAAATGTTTGTGAGTGTGAGTGACACAGAAATAATAATAATAATAATTTGTGATGTTAGAAATAATAATTTAACTGCATGAATAATAATTAATTAGCTAATATGTTTGCGTTTGTTTGTGTGAAACCCAAACAGCATAAAAATGTTCTATGTTGGTAAAGTATAACAATTACCACAGAATAATCTGTTGGAATAGTTTGTTCTAAAAATAGTCTGAGTTTATTACACGTCAAGTGACATGGGAATGGCATAAGTTTCGCTAACTTCATCTTCACCGGTTTGAACTGAGGAAGGTAATTGTCTACTGACTTGAACAGAGGCATAAGCAGCATTCTAAAAATGTTAAAATACTTTACATTATAAGCCTTTTCACATCATCATTAAGTTAAATAAACAAGTGTGGCAAGATGTTACTCAAATTTTCTGTTGTAATGTATAACTTTTTTAATGTTGTGATCAAAAATAATTAGATTTAGCTTACAATTGTAGTCTGAATTTCTGCTTTCTCTTTTGAAGCAATGTGCTTGTTGGAATGCCTATGTGTACATTAATTATTACACTATTATAAACATATACACAAATAATGGGTCGTGTATACCTGTCTGACAAGCACTTCATTTTCCCTGTATGTAACCCATTGTAATTGTTATATCACTCAGTTAAAATTTATTATATTTGACTCACCACATTTGCTCCATTTCCATGTAATATGTATTACCATAGTTATTGTTATATTTAGTATGATGCCATTACACTCAGTATGACAATTAGTACAATGTCTGAAGTTTCCTTATTTGGACAATCGTGGTTTGGACATTCATATTGTGGAGAAGTGTTTGGTTGTAATGTAGCAGTGAAAACTGTTGGGGAATCCTCCATTTTCACTGTAATGTACATATTAGCCATTACATAATCTTAATATGTAATTAAAGTATTTAATAAAATATGTCATTATTTCAATATTATTATAATACAGACTTATAGCTTCTTTTAGGCTACTTTATCTTTCATGAAAGGTGATTAATTTTTATACTATGCCTAGTATCTTCTATGCATTGATTATGCAATTACACAAATTAGGTTACCTTTGGTATATGTGAATAAACAGGTTTGTTCCCAAGATTTGTTAATACATTGTATTATGTGATTATTGTTTGTCAAATGTGCAGACATTTCTCCAGTAGTAGAAACTTGGTATTTTAAGATTTCAGGAGCATTCAGAATTTCACAGTCTATTGCATGATATTATATGTCACTATTACATTATGATAGTAAACAACTGATATTTCTTACTGAATATAAAAGTGGAATATATCCTGTGTGGGCAGTCATTGAGTGCTATGGTGACGTTGTGCACTGTACTGTTATCAGTGCTGTGGATGATGAGATCTTCCTGTGTGTAGGATTCTGGAGGGTAAACTGTTATGATGAATCTTACATTGAATAAGAAAGGCATCCATGAAATGTTGTAGTTTTAGGGATCAGTATCGGTAGAAGTTAGGATAATATCTGTGGGTACCACTCTGGATTCTAATAAATGAACATTACAAACAGTACTTATTATTAACAATCGTACTTAGTATAGTTTACTGTGAAATTCATCTTTTCTCACAGTACAATTATACTAGTTAAACACTTTTGAAGAGAGAGAATTTCAATAAACAACCAAGAAAACAGTAGCAACCAATTTGTCACATGCATGCAATTTATTATTCTCATTGAATAATGTCATCCACATTCATGTATCTACCATTCACTCACTATTTAAAGGACGGTACATAATTTCATCTATAGAGTTACAACTAATAGTAACAGATAGTGATGCATCAATAGTGAGGCTACTCTTAAAGAAGGATGAGTTGGCAAAAATGTGATGACCCTCCACTCTAGTAGACTCCAGTGTGGTATGTTTGGTTCTTCCTTGTGGAGTGTTGTCTAGTGGAAGAAGGAAAGACAGCGTCCTATGAATGCCACCATTGGCTGAAAATATCCAAATAACAGCGCTTCGGCCATATTGGGAGCATATAAACTCAGCTACATCAGAGTTACACAGAGTCCTGGATCTGTTCACTTGAAAGAGATCCCCTGAACAAACTATATCAGAATGTATGATTATAACACATATTAGTATCCAGCAAGAAAGGCACCAAATAAACTTTACAAACCCAAGAATCATGGTTAGACCTAAAGCATTAAGATTCATGTAACATCATAGATATAGAAAAAAATTATAACCGTATCTATTACAACACTTTCTGCATCTAAAAATAGCCACTTCAGTAAGAAGTAGTTGAGGAAGTTTATTAAAGAGTTAGTAAACTTTTTAATTTATAAAAAAAATCGCTATAATTCAGTAAAATCATTTGAAAATATTTTAATATAAAATATTTTTTTTAACAGTTCCGTGATAATTATCAAGTTCTGACCCTTCATAAAAACCAGATTGAACCTTTCTCACTTAAATGCTCTAAAGAAAAGCAAAGATAAAATGTGAAAAATCTCAGTTGTGTGTTGCTTGGGAATTGGACCCAGCATTCCTGGCTATAGCTAGCCAGGGTTCAATTCCACATGAAAAATGAGATTTTTTTTCACATTTTGTCTTCACTTTTCTTTAGACTTCTTTAAGTCAGAAAAGTTCAATCTATTTCTGTTATAGTTTGCCCTTAGAATAGCTTATAGAAAAACACGAAAAAGAAACAACTAGACATGGGGTTTTCTGCCATTGCTGTATTTATTACAATGGCTGCTATCCACAAAGCATAAATGAATATATGTAGCACATCTCATGAATTGAGATATGAATATTAGAAGTAAACAAGTATCTTAAGAAAACTGTAGAATAGATCTTGTGTGGGCACTCATTGAGAGCTACAGAGATGTGTGGTATTTTGAAAACACGTTAGAACTGTGGGGTTCGTGTAACGTTGATGAAATATCTTGTATATATGAGGTTGTTATTATGTAAGTCACAGATGACAGTATTGTTACACTTTTTATGGGTAATATGTAAACCTTTCACCATTTGCACACTATTACTGCAGAAAGACGAGTGTACTATCAAAGTAGTCACGAGATTAACACAGGTGGTTGTGAAGTACAACTTACACTATCAGACATCATTCTTAACACAGTGTTAGAAACTTAAAACTCGAGACATTTAACCACTAATGGTACAAGTAACTCTTGAATTTAATTATCTTAGTTGTAGGGAACCAACAAATTGAGCTAAATTGGAATAACACAGAGTTCTAGTCCAGTTCTCTTAATAGAAATCAGCTACACATACTAAGTGAATTCTGCTCACCACCAGCCTGTATACATGTATCAATAATGACATTATTAAAACTAGATTGTACTTGTTAATCAAACTCACACAAACATGGAGAGTTTTTTTGGCATTTAATTATTCAATTCATGTAAAATAAAATAGAATTTTAAAAACTGCTATACCGAGTAAATTGAACTAACAACAAACTAAGAAAAATGCTTTTTACTATCAAAGAATAAACTAAATCTATGTCATATAGTGATAGCTACAGTTATGCCAACAAACTGTGTTTATCATGTATATGAGAACAACACTGAAAGTATATTCCAACTTATACAAAATTTTGGGACATCTAGTGATCACAGAGATTGATATTGAATTGTAAGGATCATGTAATTGTAACAAAAGTTATATAATACATACAATTGTGCATAGTGTAGCCAGCTTTATATTCACTGATATAAACTCGGATGGAACCAAATTTTTGAATTTGATACATTCAAATGGGTCTAGGAAGGTTTAATATTAAATATAAATGTACATTGGTAGTCAGCAAAGTAGTAGCAACTTATACTTTGTGTCAATTCAAATACACAGTTTATTCATCTTCCTAACAGATTGAAAGTGTTTAGGCTTATTTAGAGACCTGTGAGCCACAATCATTGAATTTTTAAATTACACGATTTATAAATAGTAGTTTTAAAGCAGTGACTATTTTAATACAATCTAACAAACTATTCAATTCTTCAGGAACAGATGAATGAATACCTCATTGAGTAACAGATTAATAGTAACAGATGAAATAGTTTAAAACACACTGCTTGCCAAGCCGTGAATGGCTGATGTATATTGAACGTGAACTAAAATTGTACCGCCTGATAAACCACAAAGTAAACTGGGAACAAAAAATATCACTGTTGGAGTAAAATATAAACAAAACACAACAATTTGTAGGCTACGAGAATAATAGTGATGATACAGATCATATTATAGTACACTAAACAATCATAACAACTATATGATGTTTATGTACTTTCACACCCTATCAAAAGCATATTATTTACACTACTCCATAGGCCATGTTTTACGAAGTATACAATAGAGTAAATCTTTACTTTATAGTAAACTATAGTCTGGAAATGAGCTGATTTTGAATGCAGTAGCTGTCGTCATTATTTTCGCACGGAATGGTGCAGTGACGCATGTCTGTGCAGTGCAAGATCTTTGATTTGAGTGACATACATCTAGCCATATAGTTCAAAATAAATGTCTGGCCCTGTCAAAGACAGCGAATTTTCCTTTGATTACAGCCTTCAAGGAATAACCCTACACTATCTTGTTGTGGTGGATGGGGGAGGGGCGAAGCCTGTTCTTCAAACTTTCAACTTCCTTTGAGTTTCCTGGCTACCCTCCATTATTAGTCAGCTTCCTCCCTAATATTTACATGTTGTATGCAGTATGCTTTTGAGACCTAACACTAATGACCGAATTTAATTCATGAAACATTGACTCAGCTTAACTTTTTCCTTTTTCTGCAGAATTTAGGTATGTATATGTAAATGAATCAACCACTGACAGACCAACTGACTGACCTTGGAGTTGATTTGCAAATGCTTCCCTATTATTACATTAACTTTAATTGATACAAAAACATAATTGTATCAGTTAAGAATTTTTTTAGTCCCAATCATATAAATTTGCTCTGTCAATAAATTATATATACATTATTGTATTGATTTACATAATTGTATATCATAATAATTCAATTAGTCCAAAGCAGCACTACAGCATTGCTGATTTGTTCCCTGGTGTAGCAGCCTTCATCTCTGCAATTATTCTGTTCCTAAATACCAAGTTTTCTATGTTCATTTCACTTTGAATAATTTTTGCTTGAATCCATGAATTAGAATACAAGTTGCTTACCTCAATTTCCTGAATGATGATAACTTCTGTGGTATCCAATTTAAGCCATTCTGACCGCCTCAATATAATAAACAGTGAGCGTGCCCTCCAGAAATCTTGCTGTTTATTTTGTGTTACTATACCACTGCCGAGAGTTCGACCTCTGTTGACCTCCGAAGAGGACTTCGGCAAGAAGTCGAAACGTCGGGCTAAGTTATAATTAAAATATTGGCTGTTAAAAAAGAGAAAAAATTCCTATTATTATAATTATTTCAGCCGAGAATGACTGAATTAATTTATTCATTGGATGCCGCAGAATATCACTGGTCTGATTGATCGTTTTTACGCTCCTGCCTGCTGCAGTGATTTAAATACTAAGCCAAAAAAATTTATGATGTTCTCCCATATCAAATGAATAGGGTCAAATCTAAGCAGGAACTGGAAATACTAAGGGGAGCGTAGCAATCGTGCATGTAACTGTATACTTCAGAGAAATTGTGCTAGATTCTTTGTAGTATAACACGCATGGACAAGGTTAAGCATAATATTTTACCTATAATTTTCGTGAATACACTGTTAAAATAGATTCTTCCATGGCAACTGATGGCAGTCAGGATTTTACTGATGCACATGTAGGACGAACAAATTTGAATTGTATTAAATGAAATAGTCAAAACATCTTGTGTTTCAGAGAAAAGCCATAAAGGGTCTCTATGTCTAAAAACTTTCTTTCATGATTTTAGTCTATTTGCATCTCTTTCTCTGTTACTGTAAATGCTCAACGGTCATTGCTGTTATACCTCCACCGTTATACTGTAAATGCTCAACGGTCATTGCTGTTATACCTCCACCATAATTATCAAACTACACTGGCAATTCATGATTGTAGTAATGACATAATGATTAAAAAGCAATGGATACAGTAAAAGTATTACTGTTAAAGTACAGAAATTTCAGGATTGCCTTTGTAAGTAAGTATAAAATTTTGTTGTATTGCAGCTAGGGGAAATTGTACTTCCGATGCATATTGATCAAATGTTTATGTAATCCTACTTGGCCTCCTATAATACCAGTCTAGCATACTCAATTTTGAAAGCATACTATTCCACCAACTTAGAGCTACTGCCATAATGCTAATAAAAAAAAGCTCGTTTCACATAGGTGTTACCTCTATTATGAAGAACCATACAAGTCCATTTACAGGACTCGTTTATGAATCTGTGTGCAATGTGTATCGCTATAATAAAGAATCAAATGACCGTTCAAGCTTCATCACTTCTGCAATTAATCACTGCGCACTCTATGCCCGCTCTTTATGCCTACACTTCATACTTCATGCACTTCACTCGCGGCAACTTATATCACTTAGTTACTCTTTTTAGTTTTATCTCATTCTTTATCCGTTTGCCAGCTATTTTATCCAGTTTATTTCTAGCTATCAATATTATTACATCTGTATCTGTATTTACTTTGTAAAGTTTGATTATCTATAATCCTATATTTTCTCGAGGTAATAACTGGATTTGGTACTAGCTAACTAGACTCGAAGCTATCATCTTTCTATTCACATCAATAATGACTATACCTGATATACTGAAATTTAAATAGTCAATATTTGAAGAAAAACGGATGGTTAGGTAGTTGTACATATTAAAATTGAATTCTACTTCTAGTAGTGTCTATGTAATTCATAATTCAACTTGTGCCTTTCTGGAATACTCGCATAATGGACTGGAGACCTAGGGTACTTTACTAGTAGGTCAGAGTATAAATTTCAGTAATATAGGTCAGAGTGTAATTTCAGTAAAAATTGTGTGCTAATTCCAGAAAGGCAAAAACTGAATTATGAATATCATAAGCCCAACTATAAGAAGTAGAAGTAGAATTAAATTTCAATGTGTACAACTATCCTAACCAAACTATTAATTTTTTCTTTGAATGTTGACAATGTCAATTGTACTTCAGAGGGCTCAGGCTCGATCAACCTGTCCTCTGCATTGTCCTAATAATAGCCAAATTACCAGCTGTTGGTATTAATCGTCAAACCCACCAACTCTTAGTCAGCCCCAACTCCACCCACTAATTAGTCCTTTTAACAGCTCACATGGACAAAATGGCAGAGGACAGACAGGAGTTGGATCCTTTTGAATCAGTTGCTGGGCAGTTAGCTAATAGCCCCACTGCTATAAAGAAGCTGTCTGAGGTCCTTTGGCCTGCTATGCTTGACAATTCAGAGGAAATTGATGCTTAAACTAGAAGCAAGCAGACAGGTGGACCAGCCACAGTTGTAAGTGGGTGGAGTCAGAGTAGTAGCCTAGCCAGCATTGGTGAGGCCTATGATAGCTAACAGAAAGGGTGAACTGCCACAGGCAACAGCCTTCTATAAAGGCAATGAAGCTTGTAATCCCGCAGGCAATGAAGCTTGTAATCCCGCAGGCAATGAAGCTTGTAATCCCGCAGGCAATGAAGCCCTTCAGACCAGAGCCTATAGCTATAATCCAACTGGCTATGAAAGCCATCAAGGTAGAGCCTATATGCAATGAAGTCAGTGATTCTCCAAGTAGGGAGGAAACAGGCAGCGAAGCCTACTTTGGCTTAGTATCTGGCAGCAGACTCGGGACAGACAATGGTACTGGAGAGTCTGGAGAAAGCACTAGAGGTTGTAATTCAACTTTCCCTCCTGGACAGTCCCAGTATTGTTGGGGAGGAGCATGGCCATGCCCCCCCATCAGGTTACTGGCCAATTCAACACTGGGGCCAGCCCCCACCCTTGTGGGGTAATCCTTGGGGACCATACCTCATCCCAATGCAGCCCCAGATGCCAGGTTCTTCACAGCCGAGCAGGAAGAGACTGAGAGCAGAAGATGCTCCTTCCACCTCCTCAGCTATAGACATTTCAGAAGAAGATATCGATCCTTTCATTTCTGGAAGTGACAGGAGAGAACTGCTTGGCAGCAGCTCCGAGAATGAAAGTGAGGAGGAGGAGGAGACTCCTGCGGCTAAGAGAAGTTTTGCCCCTTCTGAGGACACCCTAAAGTTTCTGAAGTTTTTATCTGCCAAGCCACTAAAAAATTATAAAAGAAAGTCCACAGTAAACAATTCCCTACACCATCAGTGGATCCGGTCCATTCTCTGAAGCTAGATGAGGCAGTAACTAGCCTTGTCCCCAAGTCAGCAAGACTCAGGACAGCTTCCTCAGTAAATTCAAACTAGATGCAGCAGGCCCACTGGAATGGGGTCTGCATGAGAGGAGCCAAGGGAGAGAGGTGGATATGGAAGGTGTGGTCAAATGCTCCCTAGTATTGCTGGGAAATGCCTCAGCTCACTTCAATGTGGAAAGAATAAAGTAAATTCTAAAGCACCTGAATAAGGATCTAAAACCTCTTGCAGAGGCAGAGTTTCCGGATAGAGGAGCTTATTTCTTCAGTGACAATTTTGGAAAGAGAGCCAAGCTGATGTCAGATAATGTCACCGCTCTGAAGGGAACAATAAAGATCTCCAGCTTCAATCAGTTTTCAGGAAGTGGAGACCTGAACAGGAGATTCTCTAAGCCCCAGGGGTTGCCACACCAATTGGGGCATCACATACCCAAACAGGAACTCAGTTTTTGGACGGCTGGATCATCCTTCAAAATCAAGGTTCCAGAAGCCAACCAAGCCACAGCAGACAGATCAGACCAAGAAGAATGAGAGCTGCATCCTTACCAAAGTGCAAGGAGAATTGTATCCCATGGGAACTCAGTTAAAAGAATTAGGTCTAAAACTAGTCCAAGGCCACATGAAGTAACAGGCAGGCATGATAGCATCATTTGTTTCCAATTGGGAAAAGATCACTACAGATGCATGCAAGCTGTCAAGGGATACAGGCGAATGTGTAAGTGGCTAAATAGCAGCAGAATAACTGGGTAATAGCTACTTTTATTAAAATTCAATGGCTCTCTCCCTTAGATATCTCCTTCCCGACCCCTATGAACCAAAAGCAGAAGTATGACCACAAATGTAAGTGGGCTATTTACTTGTTACAATAAAGTTGCAACACTTACATTATATGGTTTTTCACTTGTATAAACATTTGTTAATTACACACTCGTAGGATTTTTGCTTCATTAAGACTTCAGTATACAGGGAGGTACAGGCGATGTCTCATGCCAACCAAGCACATCCAGTGATGTAAGTGCTGTGAATTGCTCAATTACAGTACTCATATCCTAATTATACATCTTAGTCTCATTGCGTCTTTAACATGTATGTACAATTATATAAATTGTAAAATCCAGTTTACACCTTAACCTTATAGTAAATATAAACTGCACTAAGAAGTTTAACTACATAATTTATGTTGTCTAACAAATATAAATCTAGCAATGAATACAACTGAAACACTAATATACTACATATATACTTTTAGAAACTTGATTGGCACCTTGATTTCAAAGTGCCAGATAAAAAAAAGTTTGGATGCTCTGCATCAGTTGCTATTGATAATGGGCATTTAACTTCAGCTGCCAAGAGAAAGATAGTAACTCTCCTGATGGCACTGATTGTTCAACATACATTGTATCCACTTCAGAGCAGTATGTGGCTGTCTGAACTAAGCTGGTGCAGAAATATCCAAAACTGCGAGACCCATTTGGAAGTGGCATAGTAAGTATAGCATCGCAAATAGTTACTGAACTAGTAATCAGTGGCATACTCTCTTCACAAGGGTTCATGGAAAATAGCCATCAGAAACTCGTTGAAAAATTATCATAGAGACCACAATCCCCAAATGAGCAGATGTGTGGACCAGCAGCCTCCATCTAAGAAAGCAAAGTTATCTGAGGTTATCCACTCCCTTATTTACTTATCTGTCCTAATTAATCTTTATATGCAATATTTACTTATTAGGAGAATCCATTAACTGATAGTGATCACTACGAGGAGGCCAATGAGAAAATGAAGACCTTTAATGCTAAGAACGATGAAGCCCTGGAAGTAAAATTAATGGATGAGACAGGCAAATGCGCAGAGAATGGGTTTCACATGATATAAAGAAATAATAATTGTATTTCCACTATTGAAATATCGACATTATAGTAAGAGCCTTAACAATGACTTCAGATATTCAAACTCAACTGTATTTATTATTTTTTGAAGTTTCAGAAAGTATTGCAGTATATTTAACATTTCAAAAGAAAATACTTTCACGGAATGGAATTTTTGGAAAAGCATCATCATTAGAGTTGCAGGACTGGAATCCTAAAGAATCCCTATTAAAAAGCTTCTCTTAAACTACCACGGAATTCCAGCAGGAATTACTTACCCAAATGGTATTTATATGCTTATTATTCCTGTTAGCTAAAGACCATAACTAATGTTTACTGCTAATTGTTTAGACTATACTGATTTCTATGCAGTGAAAATATTAGTTAAACTGCTCTATACTAGGAGCACTAAAGGGTCAATGTATAAAGGAGTCCTAAGTCACTTATCATGGACAGCTCTCCCGGTGTGTTGCATATTTATTGTATGTTTATGCAGACCTTAGATGCTGACTTGAGTGAAGAGGCACCACATCAGCTGGAGCCATATGCACTAATCACAGGCGATATTGGCACTGCGAGTGTGAGTTTCTTCTTGGCCACTGAAAATAATATAATATTAGAATCCAAAACTTTTATTGACACCATATGTGATGTTGTTGGAATGTATTTTAATTTTAATATTTGTTATTCAAAGCAGCTTCGTGCCATATTATATTATTTTCAGTTTTATGTATTTAATCTTAATTTGAATGCTCAGAAATTTCCAGCTTCATTATCTTTTGGAATAAGTTTAGATAATTCTTTGCAATGATCTTTTTTTTTATTCTGTACAATTCATTTTAAATTCAAATTATAATTACAAACTCAAAAAACTAATTCATTGACAGCCAAACACTCCAAACATTCACTTGAAAGTAAGCAGAAAAAAAATATAATAAACTAAAATAAATACTTGATGTTCCCTCTCAATAAAATAAAACAATAATGAAGAAACTGTTATAGTAGTTTTTCTCATTTTTACAATGTCCAAATTTCTTCACCTTAATATTGTACTAGATACCTTAGGCCAATGAAGCAAGGCTTGTATGCTCGCTATGTCCATCTGAGGATAGTGGGAGCCAGCACACATTCGTGAGTTCCATGCGTACTCATGGATGTCCACAAACATTTATGAAGTTTTCAAGCTTCACAAATCATGTGTATGACTGGCATGCTGGAGATCTCTATTATATGTTACGACCCACCAGTGCAGACTGAGCATGTTGAAGAAACTGAAGACACAATGGAACACAAAACAATGCAGAAGCAGTTCTGTAGTAGTTTCAGGACAGCGAAAATTTTGCAGTTGTAAATAGGTGTTACATGTTACCACATGTATGATGTGAAATACCACTTGATGTCGCAACTAACAAACTTGATATATAGTTTGTGCAAGCCATTATAGATTTATTAAATATTATGTTTCAAAGGACTTCCTATTGGTACTACGCAAACTGTAGTAGTTTGAAAAAAATTTCAATGTGTACAGGGAATTGTAATAAAAACATAAAACAATGCACACTTCATTATACATTTTATGTTTATTGAACAGTTGGTGAAGACCCCAATCCTACCCTTTCAGATGATGATACACAAGCCCAACAATTTAGAGAATAACTCAAACTACACCAGCTTAGAAGACCATATACACCACTTGTCAAAGCTGTCTGCTCGATTTTTATTGGAAATAAAAGAAAAGCACAAGCTAACACAAGTTGCAATGCAGGCTATAGTAGGTGGAATTACAAACCTAACACAGGTAAACGTCACAATAGATATTTACATATATCCATACAATTACCTCTGCTTTCATAGTTGTACATGACATCCCTGCACACCAGGGTGAAAGAGAAGCTTGTTCAGGCAGGAGTGGAGCAGTAGCACATTGAGGAACTGAACAAGCTCTTTAGTCACAACAGTCACCACATCACCAACTGGCATTTCTTTGCAAGAACTTCCAATTTACTGTTAGTAGTGTGATAAGCTAAATTCTTTTGAAAAATATTATCTTCTTTCACAGGAGCCACAGTGTGTCACACTGGAAGAGTGCCGGACATGCAAAGGATCGGAATCACACAGACTGCTTGTTTTGAAGAAGCATGAAATGATGTACATCCCCTTTTAGAAACGCTACCGGGCCTCCTACAGTCACACCCAGTAAGAAATCAGATACCAGTAATCTCAGAACAAAATATGCAGCCACAAAATTATAGGAAAAAATCATTAAGGATAATAAGTTGGGAGCAGGAAGTAGCTATTCATCACAAATAGATCATTAATTAAAAACACCATAATGTATACTTTTTCATATTATAGATTAGACCAGAAAATAGGACTCAGCAGGAGTGGCTATCCGATATCAGTCCTCCACAATCACCGTCTGTTCAGCGATATCCATCTGTGCTACAGATTTTCCTGTATTATGATGACCTGGAAGTATGTAATTCTCTTGGATCAAAAGCAAAGACACACAAATTAAGTAAGATCATTAACTAGGGGCAAGCAAGACATTGTGCACAAGTAATTCAAACAACAGGGTAGCTAAGTCATATTTTAACAAAATGTATTTAGTTTGCCTTGAGTTAATGCTCTAGTTTTTGTTCATTTAGTTTAGGAAAGCATCATGAAGTCCATTTATTCCAAAGAGTAGTGGCAATGGCCGAGTTTTTTTTAATGGTAAAGACTTTTTCAATGCCACTTGCCACAACTGATAAGCAACAATAAAACAAAAACAAAAACAAAAAAAAACTACAAAAAAACACACACAACAAAGCAGCATTTTTATAAATTAAAGCTTGCTTACTACTATAGTAGCTAGGAGAAAGCCGTAAACAACAGCTAACAATATTTATATATTAGTGAAAAGTTTATTTTAAGAGTTTTGTGCGGATTTAGCTAATTCTTTTGTAAAACCATAATGCAATAAGTTGATTCAGTTTGGCTACATTTGATTTTAGGTATATTCTATTTCACACTTGGAAATCTGCCACCAAGTGAGCGATCCAAGCTGTCTTCAATCCGATTACTTGCTATAGTGAAAGAAAAATACTTAAAAAAATGGAATACACAGTCTCATGAAGAATATGATCAAAGATATAAAGAAATTGGTAAGCAAATACAGTGTTTGGTTTATATATCTGTCATATAGTACATACGTAAAGGAATGTGGACACTACGTCAACATCAACGGAGAAAGATGGCTATACTATGGAACAGCTGTAGTACATAATTGTATTAATATAGATAATATTGAGTAATATAGCTAATCCATTTCACAGTATTTCCATGTGTGCGATGGTGGCTTATTACCAGATATAGTGCGTGACAAAAATTGATCAAATATAATCAACTTTTTGTTGTTGTTTGTTACGATGAAAATTGAAATTTGATGAAATTTTGTGGCCCTTTTATCACTTCATTTCAATCTCAAACCTTCCATGAGACTATGGAGTCATTCTGGACGAAATACTTTGTGATCGCATTGTTTGTGGGATTAGGAATAAAAAGACACAACAGCGCCTTCTACAAGAGGCAGATCTAACGTATTCCAAAGCTTATGATTTTGCTCTGGCTGCAGAAACTACTCAAATGATTCAGACTGCTTGGATCATAGTATGCGACTTGCAACATTGAAGGAGGTGGACAGCAAAAATGCCATCCACTGAATGTGAGGTGACAAAACACCCTCGCAACCTCGAAAGCAGATTGGAGAGAGTGCACCTCGTAATAATTTGTGTTTCCGTCATAGTGGGAGACACTCACACTCCCAGTGCTGGTACAAATAATTTAGGTAACTATTGTAAGAAGAAGGGCCATCTGGCATCAGTTTGCAGGAAAAACGGAGAAAGAAAGCTCAACGAAAGTGGTATGACATGAGCAAAGTAACGTTTACAGATGAATTAGGATTGATTAAGGGAAGCACTGCTAAGATCTACGAAGAGGCTGATGCAACTTCCTGTTTTTTCAATGCCAGATCAGTACCATATGCCCTATGCTTAAAAGTAAAAGATAAGTTGAATCGTCCGCAGGACCTCAAAATTACTGAGCCAGTACAATTTTCAGACTGTGCTGCTCCCATCGTTCCAGTTCTCAAGAATGATGGCACTGTCTGCATCTGCAAAGACTATAAGATTACATTAAACAAAGCAGCTAAATTGGATAAATATCCTATCCCCTGAATTGAAGATTTATTTGCAAAACTAGCTGGAGTTAGTGATGAAACAGCTCTAAAATTACCACTAAACTGCCCAATAAAGCAAATCATACTTAGGCTTGCCTATTCTGATGGTTCCTGAAGTACTGTTTGGAAGTTCAGGAGAGGATTCACTACCTCTACGATTCATTGCTTACAACTTCGATAAGACAGTTATTATAATGATATAGCTATATTTTGGTTAATGCATAAATAAAACGTTAGCTATTAACTCTTTGAAAATAATTATATGAAAATGAAAATAATTTGTTTAATTTTACATACAATATTGATATGAAACTGAAAAGTACTAACTATAAAAGAACAAGTACTTTGAGTCATAAAAATTGTTATAGTTATTATCAAACTGGCACTAAAAAGTGTTGTTAATGATTATGAAGTTTCACAATAGTGGTGAAATGATGTTATTACATAAAAATGACCATAACAAAAGACAGCAAGTACAACATTTGTTATTAAGTTGGTGGTAAAAGTAGTGTTAGTATTAAAGTGTCAATAGTCGACAATACACACATTATTCAAGATTTGTTTCAAAGCAGGTGTGGGTGAGGTGGACGCAGACAATTTCCTCCAGAATTCTTGCGTGGAGGTAATTTAGGAGGTAGAATAGGATGTTGTTCTGGAGAATATTGGAAAATATCTAAAATAATCTTAATCATTAACCTTAACTTGTTCTAGCTAGATACATTGAAAACTACAAGATGATGTTTGCTTTAATCTTAAATGAGATTATTGGCTTGTATTTGTTTGGAATTGACTTTATCATCTAGCCTGTTAATCTTGGGCTTCTGATTCGATATAGAAAGTTATCTCCATAAATAGAAACAACATTTATACTTAGTTCTATTTTAATATTTTCAGTAGAATTGATGAAGTTATGGTGCCTATGGTACCCCTTAAAAAGGGATCATCATAAGTATTTTCAACATTGTTTACACAATTGTTACCTAGAGAATGTAGTTGTCTTCTCGTTTGAAGAGTGGCATGAGCAGCATTCTAGAAAATTTTGGTTTATACACAATTATGTTCAAATTTCTTTAAAACATAGTCAGATTATGCAGGTTAATTCAATTAATCATATTTGCAAATAGTAATTTTGATATGTTCGATAGTAGTGAAATGATGTTATATACATAAAACTGACCATAAAAAAACAACAACAACAAGTAAAACATTGATCATCAAGTTGGTGGTAAAAAGTAGTGTTAATAATGTCACACTATTCATGAAATAACATTACACACATTATTCAACACTAGTTTCAAAGCAGGTTTGGGTGAGGTGGATGCAGACAATTTCCTCCAGAATTCTGGCGAGGAGGAGGTAATTTAGGAGGTAGAATAGGACGTTGTTCTGGAGAATATAGGATAATATTTTCTAAAACAATAAACTTTAAAACTATGCACAAAAATGCTATTTGGAGAGAACTTCTAGCTAGAACTGTATATATATATATATATATATATATACATTGAAAACTACAAGATGATGTTTGCTTTAATCTTAAATGAGATTATTGGCTTGTATTTGTTTAGAATTGACTTTAGCATCTAGCCTGCTAATCTAGGACTTGATTTGAATAAGAGAGTTTTCTCCATAATAGAAACAACATTTATACATAGTTCTATTTTATCATTTCAATAGAATTAATGAAGTTATGATACCCCTAAGAAGGGATCATCACCAGAATCTTCGACATTGTCTACACAATTGTTACCTAGAGAGTGTAATTGTCTTCTCATTGGAAGAGTGGCATAAGCAGCATTCTAGAAGATACACAATTATGTTCAAATTCCTTTAAACATAGCCACATAATATAGGTTATTTCAATTAATCATGTATACAGCCAGTAATGTTGATAAGTTTGATAGTAGATCTGTTTTATAAATAAAGTAGACAAATAAAAACAATGTACCTCTCTGGTTTGTATTGGAGTATCATCCATGACATCAGTGGGCGTGTCCATGCACAAGGTAGTAAGTGGAGTGATTGCAGCATCATTCACTTTATCCATGCTCACTTCATTCGCAAGATTACCTTAAGTATGATAACATGAGTAATAATTTAACTAAAATAAAATGATTTTCTCACAGAAACCAGCAATTATTAATGAATTAGGAAAGGCTCCAACTAAAACTAATCGCACTAATCAATTCTCTTGCATAAATAAGAATGATATTAGTAGTCAGCAAACAGTAGAGAAATTTCCATAAAAACTTTACAGGATTAATTAGCATAATATGAGTAGTATATTATTTAATATTAATCTAATACACAACTAAAACACATAGCTAATTCCAAATTATAACAGTACTTCTTTCTTTATTATCCTGATGATATATGGGTTAATAGCGCATATTTACCAATCACATCACACTTTGTCAGGAGTGTGCTAAATGCTGTCACAATAGAAATTTTGATTTCAACTAATAAATTTTGCATTATAAAATTTAATGTCTATTTACTTGAATATACGTAACAGCTTTTTTTTAATGTAGTAAGTTGAATTAAAAAATGTGGGACAACAGCTATGATATTATATCTTACTATGATATTCATAATTATGCAATACTCAAGTTACTATACCAGTCTAAGAAATGAATGATAATAGCAGAGAAAGGACTAATGTTACTAATATTTTTGAACAATTAAACACTATACTATAATGTAAGTTGTTTGCCCTACAATCTGCTCCTAACATAGTATATACCGTATGATAAGCTCAAAAAATACTTCTTTTAATTATAACAATTTGTTTTTCTTTCTTCTGAACTGTGTAATATATCTAGTATCCAATTAAATAACTGACCCAATAACATGTTGTTGTTTACTTTCAATGCAAGTATTGTACCTTACCAGTTGAGAAAACTTGTATGCCAGACAGCTGCTTCTGTACTATTAAGGAGAGAGCCTCTGCAACGTGCTTCCAAGTAAGAGTCACATCCTTATCTTCACATTTCCTGAGCCATGCATTGCATACTTCAACTAGTCCATCATGTGGATTAGCTGTACTGGATTCTATCTGGTCTAGTAAATCAGATGATATACCAACAACTTGTCCCAGCAGTTTAAACTGGTTCATCATAGGAGTAAGCTGAATGAGTAGAGTGTCCATGTTTAGTTCTTGATCTATTTATTGTACAATATCATCGTTAATGACCAAGCTTGTAAATAGTCAACATACATGGGAAGTAAAATCATAAATGATACATTTCAAATACATATAATAAATTAGATGAACATTATCCACTATTATATTATATTATATTATTAGCAAGAAATTTCCACTTTACTAGTATCCTTTGTGACACTATTACACTAATTGAATGTTGTGTACATTCATAAATCACAGACAATGTCATACAAAATATGGTTATGGCTATCTTATTGAAAGACTTTGTAATTATTCTTTGATACCTGCAGGATCTAGCTGAATAATAGTTTTAGTGGAAGAATTCAGGAGTTTAGGCTCAATCAAAGAGTAATTATCAGACACCAGGGCAGCAGCATGTTTACTCTATGGGAATAATAATATAGTCTATGTTATAACTAAGCTTTACGATCTCTTAACTAGCTAAAAGGACTATAATGATATGACATCTAATATGTTCTCTCTTTTGTTATAAGCAAAACACTTACACTAACCAAATTGGTAATCAACAATTTCATTAGAATTACATCAATTGTAAGTTTTTTAGTTTTATTTACGACATTAAACAATCTGTACATTTGAGATTCATAGTTTTCTTGAGGTAATAAAAAATTAAATATGAAATGCTAGTAAAAATTATTGGCTTATTCTCTTAAATGTCCTCAGTTGCCACAAAATATTAACACATAATTACATTTAATAGATTTACGATAACAATTATACGTTTATAGCAAACATTAATTTTCACTGCATATTTGACTCCCTGGCTACATTGTTACTGGCCCTTAACTCATAAAAATATTTAGCCTGCTCATGAAATACTTTGCCATATTATACACTGACTCATTTAAAACGTATTATATATACATATATTCATATTTACATGTGTATTATATCATTGAATAAAATAATATTGTGCTAGTAAATTATATATTAATATATAAAAGAATTTACCTGATTATGGTGAGCTTGAGCACCTCTGATACAAATACAATAGTGGTAAATTATAGGAACAGAATGAATTAATTTTAATCAATATAACATAACTTTGTATAATTTTTATTGTTAAATGAATTTTGAAAGAAGTGATGAAAACCTCAAATAGAGAAGTCATATATTATTTGTTTATTTTTGTCTGTTGTTAAGCAGTATGTATACGCAGTAATGAGTCTTTATGAAATTTCATTGTTACTACTTACCTTATTTTCTGTTTACCTAAAAAAATATTAAATGCTGTAATTGTAGACCAATGAACAAGTAACCAATAATGTTTTAATGATTATAGTTATTTAATCTAATTCAAATGGTATCAGAAATATTTTTGAAAAAGGATCAATTTTACTTCATAAAATATTTTTTGCTCACTTATTTTAGTAGTTTTTCTTGAATAACATAGTATGATAATTGTAATTGTAACAATCAAAGCAGCTGCAACGATGACTGAAACAACTGTTCCATATATGACTCTCACAGTATTGAACATTTCCTCATGTACTTCACTACATGATAAATTTGAAGAAGGCCCAATATAACCTAAGTGTATAATGAATAAAAAGATGCACGCAAATCTAACAAGTTAACTAAGTCGTAATTACTCTGTGTTGGTGTAGATCCTGTATCTAATGTGACATTACACAGAGCTGTTCTATTATCCACTGTGAAATATCTGGACTGGCCATCAAGTGATAGTTTGTAAAACAATATTTCTGAAGATACTACATCAGGACAATCTGAAAACACGTGATATTATATAAGGTAGACAAAGATTGAATTAACTGGACACACTTTTGTGTGCAAAAAATAAAGAGAAAATATTAAAGTTCATGCTGAAAGTTACTTTGTATTATTAACTTACTCATTGTAAAATCAGAGTATATAATTTCTGGACAGTAGCTCAGTGCTATGGTAATGTTAAATGCATTATTGAGACTGATATTGTTGATAGTAGCATCTGATAGTGTATATACTGCTGGAGGAGTAACAGTCACCAAATAACATGAAGTATTGACGAAAGAAGGTGCCCATGTGATATGATAACTTATAGCATCCTGGCGTGTTATAGGGGTCAACATAACACTTGATGGCACCAAACTAGACTCTATAATAAATAATTGAATTAAATATGGAATATGGAACATTAATTACCTTGACTTGCTTACTATTCAATGATTCAGAATGATACAGAGTAATTTCATTGTTACATTGTATTATAGCTGATAGATTCACACTAATTGTCAAAAGACTCTCCAAAGATGATGTGTCATTATTAAGTAGTTGGGCAGTAACTGTACTTGTGTCTAATATAGTAGTATCCACCGTTCCAACAGAATCAAACCGTGTATTAAAACTTAGAAATTTTACCCTACCACTAGTAGAAGAGATAACTCTCCATGTCAGTATAGTAGTACTAGTTTTGGAGCATAAGAACTGGGCTATGTCAGAGCAGTACAGAGTCCTGGTCCTGTTCACTTGGTAGAGATCTGCTACACATCTTGTATTGCACCATTGAGCTATAATCAAGCTCCAGCTTAAGTAGTACACAAAATATCTGATAAAATTTGGCATTGTAGAGAAGCAGTATGTTATAAACATCGCCGTCAAATGTTATAACTTGGCCTACAATCTCAGCGGCACAATCAATCATAACATTTACATTTATCTTTATTATAGTAGAATAATAGCTATTTCCTGTGACTTACCGGCACAGAACCATACGTGGTGAATGCTTGTAAATATAGAGTTACCCAATCATCTACCAATCCTTATCCATTCGACCATCTATTGGCAATTGGGGTTTTAGTGTCAATAACACTTTGGCTCCTCGTAATGTCAGGCTTTCAGAGCCCAAAATACAAGTATAATAGGCCCCACTGAATAAGATTAAGCCTAATATCGGCCAAATCAGCGCTTTATAGATAGTAGCATGACAGTAGGTAGTTCAGGGACTTATTATAAAATAACTACTAACTCTTTGATAGTTGGATACAGCAAATGAAGATGACTGCTTCAAAATATTATATTTACAAAAACCTTTCAACGTGGACATGTTGAGCTATTCCTCCTTATTTCACTCACCTGATGTTAAGTCACCTTTAAATTTTAAATTTGTCTACCTAATGCTTATGATTATATATTATGATACAGTGTGATTTTATTTGGTTTGGTAGCTATTACCAGAGTGGTGTGAGTTTACAGATTCTGTGATAGACAATGGCTAAGTAATTCATGCATGTTTCATGTTCATTCGGCTAGCTCATTAGTACTGTACCATTCCTGATTATGCGCACAAAATTGAACAATTTTGATATATGAAAGTAGCTAAGTTTGTGCTTTATGCTCTTACAAAAAAGAAAGAAAAGAAAACTAAAGCATCCACAGACTGCAATAAACATGGCCTCTCAAGCACTGTACATTTTAACCAGTTTTTTCTGCAAAACGGTGGGGAATATAAACTTTTTTTTTTAATTTCACTAATCAGACCTTTTCCCCTGTCTTAAAATACACATAGTATAGAAGATGTCCACACAATTGTGCTGGTGGTGTTGGGTTGTAGACATATAATATAGATAGGTAGCTAAGTCTGTTAATTTTCTCTTTGGGAACACTAGATGAATGCCTTATTTGAATATAATGTTCTTTAATACTTCACTTGACATAAACATATTTATAATAATAGACATTTCGGCACATTATACAGTGTCCCTCACCAGTATAAAAATGATTGAAATTATAAGTAGCCTGAGGGCTACAAAATAAGCAAACATGCACATCAAACATCACCATGATAAAAGAATTAGGATAGATCGATCTTTAGATAGTTATTTCTAAGAATGAGATAGTTGTACACTGATGGTTGTAGTCTTTCATCTCTATTTTTAGAACTCATTTTATTTCTGAAGTTCCAAGACAATAATAGAATTTTTGGCATGAGTTGACTTGAGCAGTGTCCCAGTCTAGGACACGATTGTTCTTGATTGCATGTTGTC
>WLWD01001963.1_pt1 | contig 96938 bp, 56 predicted proteins | sample 6712731 | NCBI WGS metagenome assembly WLWD01 (sample SAMN12718690, study PRJNA576275) | sponge metagenome | isolation source: marine sponge | host: Mycale hentscheli | place: New Zealand: South Island, Marlborough, Capsize Point | collected 2014-11-01
ATGTTTTGTATGTTACACAGAGAGGCTTTCTGGCTCTATACATACTCACTCTGGGTTCATCTTCCTGGCCCTCCTGTATCCACGATCCTTCATCGTGTAACGGTCTTTGAATAGCTCCTCATATCTAGCCAAGTTCTTTCGCAATTTTTCCTGCCTGTGTATATTTTCAGCAGCTAGCAGAAATCCTAAGGAGGATACGATAGTATATAGCTTTATATAAGGTGCTATAATTTCTTTTAGGGTGTTCATAAACACAGGTTAGTTCAATAATAATAATTTTCTGCGAAAAACAATAGCGTGCTTGCATTTCTTCTTACTTTCCGACGCGGGATATCTACAACAAAGGAGGTCGCAACCGGTATCATCTCGTTGTTTCTCATTGCTATACTCTTACAAAATAGTATAGTCCTTACAAAATAGTATGGTCTTACTTGAAAATCAACGAAGGTAAGTCGTGTGTTGGCTTGTCCAGTGAACGATTGTGCTGAGTGAATGTGTTGTATGCTACAGATATTGCTTGGAGATACGGAAGAACAAAGTAAACATTTAACTAACAAAAAATATATTAGCTGTCTGTCTTTACGCAGATTATTCCGCTACTACAGCAGCAGTAGGTAATTCTTAATTTAGGGCTAAGCTGAAAATGCGCTGTAATTCCTTTGAAATGCTTCTTTCTTTCTTTTTTCAAGTCAAACATTTGCGGTGAGTGGTTGCTATGACATTAAAGCCTCATTACCTTACGAACGTAATTTAAAACTCAGCCGTTTTTTAGTAGCTGGAGAGCTTTTTGTAAGTAGTTAATGGTCACACAGTCAGAATAGCTATTTACTACAGAAGCTACCAGTATTGGGGAAAACTTAGGTAAAGAAGTAAGTTCCATATTTTGTTAATTGGCTAATAAACAATGGTCTATAGGCGCTGCCTCATAGGGAACTACCGCTTTTAGGGTACTGAAGGCCCTAGGCTGTAGCGTCCCGCTACTTAGGGCCTGAAGGACCCTAAAAATGGTAGTGATGTCACGCGAAATTTGGTCCCCCGCCAAATACGGTCCGGCCGGACTGAAATTGGCTGCCGAAATAGGTCCGTCCTCCTGCTAATTTCGGTCCGCCCGGGTGCGCTCGAATTAAATCAGTTTGGATATACATGAAGGCATTTACAAGTTTCAAAGAATATTTACAATTGTATAAATTTGCAATAGATAGTGATGTACTAGCTTTTTAGATAACTGGGTTCCAGAGTTTCTAACAGGAATGTTTGTAGCTGTATGTTTTTCCACACCAAAATACATCATCTAAAGTTTGTAATTATTAAGACCTGATTAATAACTAAGGGCTGTTCAGAAAAAAAAGCTTCAGTTAAAAATGCTGTTACTGTTCCAGTTAAATGTTACTATTAAAAATTGTGATTAAAAAGGGAGAAAACTTCATAATGACTTTCATAACTTAGGTTAGTTACATTACTGATTTGGATGAAAAATCTGAATTCTAGCATTCTGCCACAGTGATCCCACTTCTGGACATTTAGGCACGAAAAAGACTTTATCAAGAGTTAGTGAGCGGTTTATGGGGCAGGGAATGGTCAATGATGTTAATAAATTGGTAAGCAAATAAATAACTCATACAGAAGTGAGTGTGGTCAACTGATGACAAAGAGTATTGTTATTTTTTAATTGTGATATATCCCGGTTAGTAATTGTGATCTATGCCACTACTCCAGAGCTCCATCCAGTACCAGTTGTGTCACCATGGCACCACATTGGTATTGACTTCATTGGCCCCATCTCTCCTGCATCACATCAAGGAAACAGATGACTATAACTGATTATTTCAATAATTTTGTTGAGGAAATTCCTATGAAATGTAAATATTTTGAAAAGTAGCTGCTGCATTGTTCAAGGTAGTCAAACATATGCACTATGATGAAGTCTATACTATTATAGGAATTTATGAGAATGGGAATTTGAAAGGTAAACTCATCAACAAGAAGTACTAAAGAGCAGTCTTAACATATTATAACTATACTGATATAACTCACCACATCCAGTTAATCACACAATTGATTTTTTTCCTCCGGAGTTAGCTAGGTGGGACTAAATTTGGCAAAGCGGACCACATTTGGCAGCCATATTTAGTCCGCCCGGACTGAATTAGGCAGCCAATTGTGGTCCGGGACAGTTTTTAGCAGCCAATTTCAGTCCGGGGGACCGATTTTGGGTAGGACCCGATTTGGCGTTACAGTCCACGACGGCTGCGCATGCGCCAAACTAAGCGACTCTGCTCCCGACGATGCAAACGGAGGAACACTAAGCGCAATCGGAGGGACAGTAAGCGTCCCTGCCCTCAAGGCGGGAACGCTAAGTTAAAAAGTGTCCCTCTCTGAACTAAGCAGTTTAGAGTTCCTCTGTCACAATACTATAATTTGGATATACACATTCTATGCTTACATCTCTCAAAAAACCAGCACTTGTTTTGTGTAATCTCACCACTTTAGCTGCCAATTTCATGCAGGAACATATATTTCTTTTGGTGCCCAGTGAAGCCTTGCCCAATTTCACTATTGTATGCGAGCATATCAGCTACTCTTACCATGTTGGGTTACTTCTGTGTGTCAGCCCTTAGAATAATTCATCAGAATGAGTGATCCCTACAGAACATCGCTGAATCAACACAGTTATGGAAGAGTACTTGCTCTAAATCACATGGAGTTTGTCCCAATGCAGAACCTTCCTTTTTGGACACCTATTATGTGTACCTTCCAATCCCCATCGTGTTTCCATGGACTCATCTACAAAATGCTAAGTTAAAGGGAGTCTTTCACGCCTCAGCACATTATTATACATCCAAGGGTGCATTGCTCAATGATATTTTTCTAGCACATCCCATTCCCTATTATTGATAGCAGATGTTCTTAATCATTTAAGCTTCGTCCATTGAACTGTCTGCTGATATAAGCAAAATGTTCCAAGAAAATTTTCTCCAAAAACCAGAAAGGAATATGCAGATTTCCACACAAGGACAATTTAAGTACTTTCCAAGATTGCCAGATAAAACAGGGGTAAAGGCCTACCCCGTTCCTGGTGACCAGTTTGCTTCATCACCTGCCTGGAACACACAAGAATTCTTTTGCTGCGTGTGCCATTCAATAATGTTTCTGTAATGTTGACCTCTTAACAGACTATAACTTTATAGGAGGAATGACACTCTTGGACAAGAAGTCTGCAGGCATGACACCCAGACAATGGAGGAGCCACTCCACACTCTTCTTGAATGCTGTCCCAGATGTTCTGAAGGAGTTGGCTAACCTAAATATTCCATCACCTCTCTCTGCATCTGAAACACTAGGTATTCATTGGGATGTGAGCAGGGATAATTTTCATGTTTTTTTTTCTCCACAGGTTGAACCCTATTCCAGCCATGAAGTGACTTGTAGCCCCAGTTTTCTGGCCAGATATTCGATATCCAGGGTCTCATGCATCCAATTACTGCTCAGGCTGTAGTTGGCAGAGCTGGTCCTTCCAACAAGCTGTTATTTGTGTGGTAGGCTAACAAAAAACCTGCACATTCTCTTTAAAATTATCGTATAAATCAGTGAATTAATTATATCTGGTGAGTATAAATTGGCTTGTGATACATGGTGCTCCCTACTTTAAACACCAGCCATCACTCCTGAATTTTATACTACTGTTATTATAATTGTTGCTGTTTTTATCTACCATTAGTTGTCATAGGCTTCGAACCACCGACCAACCGGGACATTTAGTATTTCTGCCTCCCTCTCTGACTCCTCCATTACTACACTTGTGCTCTCTGTTTTGCATATCTAGCTTTTCACCTCTCAAGTAATTTTTGTTGTTATTTTTTTATACTGACTTTGTACTTTCTTTCCTTCTTACCAAGCCCAAGCCATTGTAGGATACCAGTTTCAGTGGGACTATACCCTTTATTCCTCATAAGCGAAATAAAACACAACAACATTTAGGAACAGAATTTTCTTTCACCATGCTCTTTGCCACTCTGAAAATATCAAAACTTTTTAGTAGCCTAGTACTTGCCATCCATGGCCCTAGGAACTGGGGTGTCTAGAGGACAAAGCTGCCCTACATTTTCAACTTCCCTGTACTTTGCCTCCTCAATTGGTTGTAACCAATAACATTGTTGGGTGGTAACAGGTTTTCATATTGCTATACGCCAGCGAGTAAGTTGAAAATTTTCATACTCATACTTTAGTACCACACTTCTCAGTAAGTTGTTGCCTGAACCATGAATATCTGATGAAATGCAATTTCAATACTGTACTTTATATTATTTTAAATACTTGATAAAGTAAAATAATGCACAAAAAAAACTGAAAACAGAAACAACAAGTCAGTGATAAAAAAACAACAACTAAACAAGTAACAGTAGCTAAAGCAAAAGACACAATGTAAGCGAGAGAAAAAAAAACAGTAGAAACAAATTAAACTTTGCCACCTATGGATATAGTCATGTCTCTCATGTAACTAATGACGTGGACATCTGAAGACTGCAGGATGTACACTACTCCATGTTTCAAAGATGACATCAGCTAGGCATGAGGAAGAACTGGAATTTACTCCATGGACTGGAGCTAGAGATTGACTTACTGAACTGGGGTGCTAGGAAAATCACATCACGGATTGCATTGTGTTGATCACCATTTCAATTGCAGCTGACTTGATGGTAGGGGTTGTGGGGTATTCTGAGCCAGAAGTGTAGGCAACATTAGAACTCCTCATTGGGAATGCAGAGCCCAAGGATGGGATGAGGGAACAGCCAATCCCCTGTGTGTGGAATAGTACAAGACAAGGTGGTGCCTGGGGTCCAGCTACAGTTACACCTGTTTTTCTAGAAATAATATACTCATACAATGCAGAAGAGGAGCTAAAAATTAACTTCATGTAAATTTAAATCAATTTTTTTTTTTTTGGCGAAATAATGATCATTTTTAGTAATACTGATTTATATTTAGTAATAAGGAGCAATCGTTATGACAAACTGTGTTTTTGACTTTAAAGGTTTCCTATAAATGGCTTCGCTTGCCACTTTGTGATCAAGTTTTGGATTGTACATGGTTCTTTAAAAGTGTCCTTTTTCTTCTCCAAACATGCAGTTATTAGGTTAGCTGTTTGCCTCCTAGTAGTCATGCTTCAGATTGAACAGTTATTAGAAAAGCTTGTGTTTTTGTTGTTATTTTTGTCACAAGAAACTGCAGTGGGTGGCTTCCATGGTATTGAAGACCCTTTACCAGAGAATTTTTAAAAGCTCCGTCATAGCTCATTCCACTTACCTTTTTCACGAGTACAATGTCATAATGAGTATGATATACACTTTCTTTAGCACTTACAAGATGGTGTGGCTGTTCTTTTTTGTTGTTGTTTTAGGCTAATGAATAGGTATCAGCAATTTTTAAATCTCTATAATAACATGCATAGCTTAGCCAGTTCAAAATGAAGTCATGTCCTGTATCCTAGAACATGCAGCTTTTGGGGACACCTTCATCAATTTTACTCTTCACGAAATACATATGTAAAATCTGTATCAGCAACACACTTAGTGCATACTTCATTTCATGATACTTACCATACCCATAAATCATTACATGTTTTCTCTCATTATGTTACGTGGTGTTGTGTAATATTAATCATATTTGAATTTAAGTTGGTAAGAGCTAACTACACAGCACCCCACAAGAATTGCATAGGTGCCAACTTTCCAGAATCTATTTCAGGGACAAAAACCACACCCTGGCCATACCCAAATAACACACCCACAATGACATAATTTTTAATGACATCATCTATGCAAAAGTTTAAAATTACAATAGCTGTTCTTCTTCAACCTTTTGAACTTCTACCTATTCCTTGAAATTCTTCTACCCACTTTCTATCAAAGTGACACTGCCTTTTCAATTTCTGCTTTTTTGGTGGAGGAAGACCTTCTTCAGACATGACAGATGACCAGTTCAAACTAGTGCTATATGATGAGTAACTGAAGTCAAGTCTGTGATTGAAGTGTGATTGCATTATTGTTTTGTACATGTCATTATGACTCATGTATATCAGGCACATGCAAATAAAAGCAAGCTACAGCAATTTTGCTGTAGCAGCTAGCTAAGTTGTATGCTTGATCTCCATGTACAACTTACTAAATGAAGAATCAAGTAGTTTATAAGATTCTTTGCTTATTCTAACTTCTGTTGTTATGATTTCTTTGAGTAAAACATCGTTATAAACTTGACCTCCACGTACAACCTGCTAAATTATACAGAATTGAATGTATTCATAAGATCCATCTCATTCTACCCCTGTTTTAAGCTTTGAGTGTAATGTATTTATACTAGCCACAATTTTCCAAGTAGCTAGAATTGCTTCATAGCTAAGATCTCTTACTCGTTTTTAGTTTCTGGTGTTACCTTGGACTTTGAGTAAAAAGTTTTTCTAAGCTTTATCTCTACATACAACACATTACAGAGTACAGGCGATACAGCTTTGGTAGCTAATAGTCTGGTTGTCTAGTGCAACTGGTACTTCATGTAGTAGTAAGAAAAGTTTGAGTTCATTCAAAGTCACCAATTCCATAGGTGCCAACTGTTCCGGATTTATCACTCTGTCACGGAGTCCAGAAAGTGCACAATAGCTCTAGGTTTGTCCAGGGAAGCCTGCAGGCTAGTGAAGTAGTAGGCCTTTGGGTATTTACTTATAGCTGTGCTAGCCAGCTGGCTGTCTAGACCTAATCAAAGCTACTAGTAACCACACTAACTATAAACATGCCACAAGCTCAAAGATTATGATAACAACAAAAGGTACAAATGAGTGACAGATGTTTTGAAGCTTCTCTATACTCCTGGTTAGTAGTATACTTATATATAAGGTTCTCACAGCTTATAATAGCTGCAAAAGATAATTGGACAGAGTAATGAATTAAATCTTATGCTGCTATTATAACAAAAAAAAGATGACTTGAAACACTTCGTATGGTAAAAGTTTGCTGTTGTCATCTAGTGCAAGTAGTCCCTGTTTTCTATCTCTGGAGACAGCTATTACAATTTTTGTAATTTTAGCATCATAAATACAAATAAAATTGCAGCCTTATGCAAGCTGGTTATGCATAAAATAATCGCTGTTCTATCTTTGTGTTGGATTAACTTTTTTTAGTTTTTTTAACCTCTCACAAATTTTAGAGGAAATTATCACTTAAGCAAATGGTAGTATTCATCATAAGTTTGACTAGCAGTGGAAGTCCAGACAGAGAGAGGTCACATTGTAATACTCACTGTTATACACTGAGTATGTTTAATTACATAGCTGATTAATATGTTACTTCCTGTGCAAACTAATTGAATTCCATCGAACTGATCAGCTAATTCTGAGTGCCACTTAGTTATATAACTAATAGATACTATACAAGTAGGTTTACCATAGTACAGATTTGATTTCTAAACCAACTGTGACATGTCATATAAGAAAGATGGTCAAAACAGAATACAAATGAACACAGATTACAATCAGCACATAAGTGGTAAAGAGGAAAGGTGAAATGTTTTGGAATTAGTAGCAAGGACTTTAGCTACTCTGAGGCTGTAACTGCACTGTCCACAGGATATCAATCAGCCTTTTGCACTTTGCTGCCTTGGCCAACTGGTTTCAACTTGTTAGAGTAGAGGAAGTATGGTGGCACTGTCCATGTATATAATGTCGTAATATACATAATTGTATAAATTTTATTCCACACTAGATATCTTCATAGGTATTATTTCAAGCTGTATTGTATTATGTACTGTATTGCACAAGCTCAGTACCCCAGTATATAGCAACTGGTCTAACTCACTAGTTTCGTAGGTTTTTACAGCTATTCCTCTGGTGTAGCCTACCCAACCAGGTTAGAACAACTGCTAAAATATTAGCTGGGGGTTTGTGGAGCCCCTACAGCCAACTTTACACCTTGAGTTACCTGTCCTAGTACAAACTACAGCAGTGAAGATATCTAGCTTAGAATGAACCACTTATTACACTTCTCAGAGGGGTATGGCTAGATATTTCACTATCAGGCTTTATTTTCACTTGCCTCTGGCTCTTAGAAATAAATTAGCTTGCTCTTGAAATATTTCATCATATCAATGCTCCAACTCATGTAATAAGTGTTATAGAATGTCATTCTAGCCATCTTAATAAATGCTCGTATTATAATTCATATTACAACAATTACATTACATTGCATTAGTTATTTCATGTAGTGATGTACACCTATTATGTTATGTTATACCTTAGAAGCAGCTACCAAAATGTGATTTATTAGCTCTTCTGATGTGATCCAATTTTATGAGCTTGTTGGCATAAAGGTCTGAGCATGTGTAACTGTTAGATTAGATTATCACCTTTTTAGTGTCCACCCCTCTTACCTACCTTCTTCCTAAAAAATATTGGAGATATGGATTAACATAGAGGCTATATCTCAAGAAGCTGTACATTCCTGAATGGTTGGGAATATTTAAAGCAGATGCCATGCCACTTGATATTAATTTTATATATTTTGCTTCTACTGGTTAGGTGTTGGTAATGTTCTGGCTGCAGTTACTGGCTTAATTAATAAACTAGCTGTCTAAATTAATACAAACGGTAAGTGTGTCATGGCTCAAGCCTACGATTAGAATAGATGGTAAAATGAGGTTTGGATCTTATGAATCTATTCAATTCTGTATTTAGTAGGTTGTATGTGGAAGCCAAGCTTATAAAGACGTTGTACTCAAAGAAATAATAACAACAGATGTTAGAATAAGCAAAGAATCTTATAAAGCTACTTGATTCTTCATTTAGTAAGTTGTACGTGGAGGTCAAGCTTATAAAGACATTGTACTCATAGTTTAAGATAACAACAGAAGGTACCAATGAGTAATAGATCTTTTGAAGTTTACTCTAAACTAGAAAAGTTGTAGTTAGTATATTTATAAGGCTCTCAAAGCTTATAATAGCTGCAGAAGGTAGTTGGACAGCAAATTATATTAATAAAGGTTATATAAGCCTAGGATTTCATCATAGAAAGAGTAATGTGTACAGCTTTTTTCAGTGCTTTCTTTTAGTTGGCAAGCAATTAAAAAAATTAATCAAAATAAAAGCAATTTCATTCTAATGATCAGTCTGCCTTGTATATCAAACCTTCAAACAGTGACAACATGCTAGTGACTCAATATCATCTACAAAAAATAATGTTGCACTCAAGAAGTAAATCTTATGCTGCTATTATAACAAGAAAAAATGATGAAGTGAAATCTGACTTATGAAACACTTTGCATAGTAGAAGCTTGCTGTTTAGCCTAGTAAAGAGTGCAAGTGGTCCTGTTTTCTATCACTGGAGACAGCTATTACAATTCTTGTAATTTTATCATAAATAAAACGTAAACAGAGAAAAATTACAGCTTTATGCAAGCTTGTTGGGTCTGAGGAGTGAGAGGGTTGGTATGCCTATAGCTCCTTAAGTCCAAAGGTCTGCATGCAGTATACAGCAGGTGCTACAGATAGTTTCCCACTCAATGGCTTTTTCCAGGTAAGTTAAAGTCCTTTTAATGGAAATGCACTATGGAAATGAACAAGTTTGAGTAGTGAAAGGACCCTGATACAAAAGTGAACACAACTTATAGCAATAGCCTTGGGCATAGCCCTTACAAAAATGGAATGTCCAATCTTGCCTGACAATGGAATGTCAAACAACACAACTATTAGTTCTCAAGTAATGTCATCCACACTCAATAATAGTTTGTTATGTCTCTGTACTGGTGGGGTAGGCCCCACAAAGCTGGTTATGCATAAATAATTGCTGGTTATCGTTATGTTGGATTAATTCTTTTTTTTTAACCCCTTACATATTATAGAGGAATTTCGTTACTTAATCGCATAGGTAATATTCATCATAAGGTTGACTAGTAGTGACTGTCCAGATAGAGAGGTCACATTATAATACTCGCTGCTTACAATGAATATGTTTAATTACATAGCTGATTAACATATTACTTCCTGTGCAAACTAATTGAATTCCATCAAACTGATCAGCTAATTCTGAGTGCCACTTAGTTATTTTCTCTAAACAGCCTTTCTGGTGTAGTATAACTAGTAGATACTAAGACAAGTAGGTTTACCATAGTACAGATTTGATTTCTACGCCAACTGTGACATGTCATATAAGAAAGCTGGTCAAAACAGAATACAAATGAACACAGATTACAATCAGCACATAAGTGCTAAAGAGGAAAGGTGAAATATTTTGGAATTAGTAGCAATGCCTTGAAGGACTTTAGCTACTCTGAGGCTGTAACTGCACTGTCCACAGGATATCAATCAGCCTTTTGCACTTTTCTGCCTTGGCCTACTAGTTTCAACTTGTTAGAGTAGAGGAAGTATGGTGGCACTGTCCAATTATGTATAATGTATTCCACACTATATCTTCACAGGTGTTATTTCAAGCTGTATTGTAATATGTACTGTATTGCACAAGCTCAATACCCAGTAGTTATAGCAACTGGCCTAACTCACCAGTTTTCTAGGGTTTTACAGCTATCTTCCTCTCGTGTATCCTACCCAATCACAAAGAGTAATATGGCTAGATATTTCACTATCAAGCTTTATTTTCACTTGCCTCTGGCTCTTGGAAATAAATTAGAGCTCTTAAAATATTTCATCATATCAACGCTCCAAGTTGTGCAATAAGCATTATTAAATCCTGTCTTACAAACGCTCATATTACAATTCATATACAACAGTTGCATTACATTGCATTAGTTATTTCATGTAGTGATGTACACCTATTATATTATGTTATGCCTTAGAAGATACCAAAATGTGATTTATATTAGCTCTTCTGATGCTATCCATTTTTATGAGCTTGTTGGCATAAAGGTCTGAGCATGTGTAAATGTTAGATTAGATTAGCCGTTTTATCGGTCAGGCTACGCCCAACTACCATCTTACCTACCTTCTTCCTAAAAAATATTGGAGATATGGATTAACATAGAGACTATGTCTCAAGGAGCTGTACATTCCTGAATGGTTGGGAATATTTAAAGCAGATGCCATGCCATTTGTTTGGCTCTAACCCTCCTCCGCTACGAGTACGACATTGAACTTGCGCATCACGATTGCCTCAGGTCTAACTATCACGGAGGTCGTCGATGTCGTTATTTTGACTCAGTATTTAGTTTAATGCATTGTATATATCATTTTTTCTTAGTTACCGTTATGTTCTTATCTCTTGTGTAACTCTACATGTATCTGTTCTGATCTATCTTTCTATACTATCATCTACTATAACAATAAAATGCAAACTTATTTAACTTGAGGTTCCGATACAAGTCCTCTTCTCGATGGACAGTCCTGAACACCATTTGATATTCCTTTTATATATTTTGCTTCTACTGGTTAGGTGGGGGTATTCTGGCGGTTACTGGCTTAATTAATAAACTGGCTTTACATCATTTATATCTAACTGTCTAAATTAATATAAACGGTAGTGTGTCATGGCTCAAGCCAACAATTAGAATAGATGGTAAAATGAGCTTTGGATCTTATGAATCTATTCAATTCTGTATTTAGTAGGTTGTATGTGGAAGTCAAGCTTATAAAGACGTTGTACTCAAAGAAATAATAACAACAGATGTTAGAATAAGCAAACAAACTCATAAAGCTACTTGATTCTTCATTTAGTAAGTTGTACGTGGAGGTCAAGCTTATAAAGACATTTGTACTCATAGTTTAAGATAACAACAGAATGTACAAATGAGTACTAGATCTTTTGAAGTTTACTCTAAACTAGAAAAGTTGTAGTTAGTATATTTATAAGGCTCTCAAAGCTTATAATAGCTGCAGAAGGTAGTTGGACAGCAAATTATATTAATAAAGGTTATATAAGCCTAGGATTTCCTCATAGAAAGAGTAATGTGTACAGCTTTTTTCAGTGCTTTCTTTTAGTTGGCAAGCAATTAAAAAAATTAATCAAAATAAAAGCAATTTCATTCTAATGATCAGTCTGCCTTGTATATCAAACCTTCAAACAGTGACAACATGCTAGTGACTCAATATCATCTACAAATAATGTTGCACTCAAGAAGTAAATCTTATGCTGCTATTATAACGAGAAAAAATGATGAAGTGAAATCTGACATATGAAACACTTTGCATAGTAGAAGCTTGCTGTTTAGCCTAGTAAAGAGTGCAAGTGGTCCTGTTTTCTATCACTGGAGACAGCTATTACAATTCTTGTAATTTTTTATCATAAATAAAACGTAAACAGAGAAGAATTACAGCTTTATGCAAGCTTGTGGGGGATGAGGAGTGAGAGGGCTGGTATGCCTAGCTCCTTAAGTCCAAAGGTATCATGCAGTATAAGCAGGTGCTACAGATAGTTTCCCACTCAATGGCTTTTTCCAGGTAAGTTAAAGTCTTTTAATGGAAATGCACTATCGTAATGAACAAGTCTGAGTAGTGAAAGGACCCTGATACAAAAGTGAACACAGTTTATAGCTATAGCCTTGGGTATAGCCCTTACAAAAATGGAATGTCCAACCTTGCCTGACAATGGAATGCCAGACAACACAAATCTTAGTTCTCAAGTAATGTCGTCCACAGTTTGTTATGTCTCTGTACTGGTGGGGCAGGCCCCACAAAGCTGGTCATGCATAAATAATTGCTGGTTTTATCGTCATGTTGGATTAATTCTTTCTTTTTTTAACACCTCACATAATTATTATAGAGGAATTTCGTTACTTAACCACATAGGTAATATTCATCATAAGGTTGATTAGCAGTGACTGTCCAGATAGAGAGGTCATAATATAATACTCACTGCTTACAATGAGTGTGTTCTCAATTTCTTTCTTAGCCTTTTTTTTTACTCATTAAATGTAGCTATTTCCTCTCTTTCACAACATTTTTTTAGCAATACAGAATTTTAAAAAAATATTTGGGGTGGCCTCCGGGAATGAACCCAGGACCACTTGCTTAACCCACAAGCACTCTGCCACTGAGCATGACAAACAACAAGCAAACAAACCCTCCAATTCTGCACTTATACTGTACTGATACACACTACAGTCTCACTGTCAACTGACCAACAGAATTTTCTGTGTTCAAAGATTGTTTTTATCCGTGGAATGTTTTACTCTGCTAATTAAAAAAAGTGGTCAGTTTGTGTAGTGACATTAGCAGAGAGTGAGATTGTAGCATGTGAAATACCCCTAACAAGTATCAATATAGAATTGGAGTGTTTAGTTGCGGGCTGGTTGTTGTAGCTCAGTGGCAGAGTACTTGTGTGTGCAAGTGATCCTTGATTCAATTCCCAATGGCAACCCAACATATTTATTTAAATTGCTTTAAAAATCCTGTGAAAAAGAGACAATACATCTAATGAATACGCTTAATATTAATTAATGCATTACTTCCTGTGGAAACTTGAATTGCAATCAATTATTTAAAAACTGTGACAAAATAGACCATTTAATTGATTGGAGTAAAAGTGCTCAAATATTACTTTTTCTTGGTAATTGCTGTGTGTCATTTTTCCATAAGTTATTGGGAATGCGCTGCCACCACTTATGTGTGGCAACAGACGGGTATAAAAGCGAACCAAATAGCAGAGTTTAACACAAACTCCAAGGTACCAATTCTTTCAGAGAAATAGCATGGGTGTTCTTGAAGATCTTAAAAAAGAGCCAGCAACACTTGAAAAATGTCTGTGATGTGACGGAAAAGTTTCTGCACGTGGTGCTCTCCGAACTTCCAGGTGGTTCAGCAGTGGCTGATGCACTCGGGCTAGTTGCTAAACTTGTGGACTTAGTAATGGAGCAACTTGAGGCAATGGAAACAGCTAAAAAAGAGATTGGCGAATTAAAAGATAAAGTTATCTCTTTTACACTCATTTATAAAGACTTAATGGAAATTATTGCTAAGAACAAAAACATTCCTGCTTGCCTGATTGCTGCAGGTGAATCTCTGAAATCGTCACTCCGAGTATGTGAAAAAGCTTGCAGCAACATTGTAAAAGGCTTTTCGGGCTTCTTCAATGCTAAATCTTATCTAAAAGAATTAAAGAATGCACAAGACAGCCTTTCGAGTGCCATCAATTTATTAGATAATGCCTTGAAAGTTGCAACCCTAGCGCAGTTGCATAATCTTCAAAAGGAAATTCAATCTGGAGTTGATCAAGTTAAAGACAAGATTGATAATCCCGAAGATGGAGTGTACATCAATTCCAACAATGATGAATATTTGTCGAAACCACCCGTGAAGCCCACTGTTGCACAAAACGAGTGCAGGAGAGGTATCACAGTTTCATGGAGAGATCCAGACAATGAAAATCTGGGTGTGACACGATATGAAGTGATGCTTACAGTAAATGCAATCGAGAAGAAGTTTCCCTTTCCAATTAGTAAGCTTAAATCATCTCCATACACAGTATGCTTTAGGGAGCCATTTGTGACAACAGATAACTTATATGTTGTCAAGGTAAGAGCGGTGAATGGGTGTGGTCCATCACCTTGGAGCGATGAATGCTTTTTCGTATACAAAAAGATACTTCCCGATCCACCAGAGATAACTTCCATCACTGAGAAAGTGGCGAGAGTGTGTAGGGTGGAATTCAAGACTTCAGAAGCAAACTACACTCTCACAAAGTGTCTTGTCAAGTACACAGATACGGATGTTTACAACGATGCGAGCACCCAATGGCAAACCGTGGAATTCACTAATTTCAATATTACTCCTGAGGGCAAGTGTGTCTTGTCAGTCGGACCATTAGCAGTGATGACATTATACCACTTTGAAGTGGCATTGGAAAATAGCCATGGGAGGAGTTCTTGGAGCAGACCGCGGGCATATACTACTAAAGTGTACCGCCCGGGAAAACCCATTCGTTTGGTGCTAAAGCCAAAAGGTTCAACTCGCATCAAATGCACTTGGGAAAAGCCTAAAATACGGCCATGGGCTACAAATCATTATAGAATCAAGTATATGGTGATACCAAAACCCAATGAGAAAAAGCGCAAAAATCACGGCAAATGGGTGATGTGTCCAACACTGCAGAGTGAGGATAAGACAGTGGAGTACACAATTACCAATCTGAGACCAAGCACCAACCATAGAGTTGAAATAGCAGCAGTCAATCAAATTCAAAGAGCAGGAGAAGCAGCAGTTAAAAGATGTGAAACAAGGAAACCAGGTGGGGGTAATGGTCGTCATCCCAGCTTCGACTCAAAGTTGGCTATATCTGCTGAGCAAGACAACACGGGGCTATCTGTGACCGAACGACGATCCAAGTGGGAGGAGTTGCAATTAAAGGAAGAAAAGAGCGCTGACAGAGATTCTGAATGCAAAGTTTTGAAAGAGCTAGGTCAGGTTTCCAAGAAAGAAGCAAGATGTACACGGGAAATTATGTCTGAAGAGGATATTTTAGATTTCGAGGAAGATGATGACTTTGAAGATTTATCTGACGATAATTATAAATATGCCTATGCCGATGAATTGACTGACTATGAAAGTGATGACGATAATACTGAATGAACACAACACCAAAACTTTGAGTGTTTCTGTAATTTTTTTCTTATGGTTCTATTAGTGTGATCTATTGCTATAGACTTTGATGTGTGTGTGTGTGTGTGTGTTTACTATTATGCAACTTTACTTTCTAGAGTGTGCTATTTAGCTTGATAAACATTTTTACCAAAGAAAATTTGAATGTATCATTTACATTATACTGAAACTCTACTTTGGTAATATATATATATTATATAATATATGTATATATATATAGTACTTATTAACATGGGTCAGAGTGTGATATGGTGAAATATTTCATGAGCAGGCTAATTTATTTTCAAGAGCCAAAGTCTGAGTGAAAATAAAGCCTGAGAGTGATTTTCACTGGAGTAGTTTTTTGGTAACTCAAGGTGTAAAGTTGGGAAAACTCACTAGGGGCTGCTCTCCCCACAAACCCCAGCTGATATGATATTATAGCAGCTGCTCTAACCTGGCTGGGTAGACTCCACTAGAGTAAAGGTAGCTGTAAAAACCCAGAAAACTTGTACACACCAGGCCAGGTTGCTATAACTACTCTGGTAATGAGCATACAGCCACGAGATAACACTATGTGATATCTTGAGATATATCATTGTGAAGATATCTAGCTTGGAATATTCCACGCTAGATATCTTCACAATGATATTTTTAGGTACTTGACCCTTGAGATCTCACATAGATACCACAAAGTGTTATCTCGTGGCTGTAATGAGCAAGCTCATTACCAGAGTAGTTATAGCACACCTGGCCTGGCTACAAGTTTTCTGGGTTTTTACAGCTACCTTTACTCTCTAGTGGAGCCTACCCAACCTGGTTAGAGCAGCTGCTATAATATCAGCTGGGTTTGTGGGGAGCCCCTAGTGAGTTTTCGCCAACTTTACATCTGTGAGTTACAAAAAAAAACAAAAAAAAACTACTCCAGTGAAGGTATCTAGTGTGGAATAAACCACTTATTACACTCTTCAGAGTGATATGGCTAGATATTTCACTCACAGGCTTTATTTTCACTCTGGCCTTTGGCTCATGAAAATAAATTAGCCTGCTCTTGAAATATTTCACCATAACACACACTCTGACTCATGTAATAAGTACTATTATATATATTATATATATATATTATTATTATAATTAATATTCCAGCAGATATCTTCACAATGTTATCTTTAGGTATGTGACCTGGTCATGTTATCACATAGTAGTGTTTATCTCATGGCTGTATTGAGCAAACTCGTTACCCTACAGCTGCTAAAATATCAGCTGGGGGTGTGTGGAGACCCTAGGGAGTTTTATGGTCAACTTTACACCTGAGAGTTACCAATAAACTACTTCAGTGAAGATATTTAGTATGGAATAAACCACTTATTACACTCAGCAGAGTGATGTGGCAAGATATTTCACTCTCAGGCTTTTTTTTCACTCTGGCCTCTGGCTCTTGAAAATAAATTAGCCTGCTCAGCAAAATATTTTGCCATAGCACACTCTGACTCTGTAATAAGTACTATATATGATTCATACAGGATTTTTTGCTAGGGGGGGGGGGGGGGGGATTTTTGCAAGGGAAGTCGCAAAATTTTTTTTTTTTAATCTACATAATAATATGGTCAAAGTCATGACCTTGAGACTGTGAAGCAGATTCAGATGAAAACGGACAATTTGAGGCTTTTAGGCTTTACATCCTACGCAGCACGGGCACTACGAGGGACCCCTAAAAACGTGTTCACGACGTGCACAGTGCCCAACGATTTAGAATGTAGTGACGGCTCTTTAACAAACGCAATAGGAGGGACCTAATAATTGACCCATGCCTTCAAAGCGGGGAGATAAGTTTATAGTATTCCCTCTCTGGAGGACCTAAGCAACTACAGCATATATATGTTTTAATATGATTTGGTATTGAAGGACCAGAAACTAGAGAAATGTTGATTTTGAAGAGTGTACTAATTTGTAAGGTGCTATTATACTATCATAAATTTTTCTGAAGATTCAGTTGGGGAAAAATTTTTTAGGGGGGGAGGAGGACTGAACCTAGGGGAGGGATCCCAGGGAGGGCTCTCTAGTCTGTATGAAACCCTATAATATATATATATATATATATCTATATTATTGCAGCTTTGATATTTTTACTGAATATTTTTCCGCATCACGCGAAGCGTTCTGTATTCTCCCATATTGTACGGTTTATATTGTACGCTACTTGTAGCGCACAGCGCGTAGCGAGTAAAATCAATGAAAATTGTATATTGTAACCGGTTGAGAAAAATTTCAAAGAAGCAATAAATCACTTATCACACTCGTCGTACAATATGGGAATGATATTTTACTCTCACGCCACATTTTCACTCGCCTTTGGCTCGTGAAAATATTTTGCGTGCTCGTAAAATATTTTCCCATATTGTACTCTGACTCGTGCTATAAGTATTTTATATATATATATATATATAATTTGTTATCACTGTAAGGAAGTAGTGACTGTATGCTTAAATCTTTCATGTTGTCATTCAAGAGGTCTACTCCAGCGAGTGTTGTAGCATTGTGGCCCTGAGACCACCATAGTGGCATCTGACATCCTATTGCTGGTTAGCTATATTTTTACTTGGTAAATTATGCTAGCATTAAAAAAAAAACATTTCAGATATGATAAAGCATTAGATAATAATACTGGTTTTATAGGTAAAAAAAACCCCTCAAATTTGAGCACTTTGGGTGATTGATTTCCACTTCTCTACTCCAGCATGTATATAGATTACAATTTGCAGTATGCATACATTTCCCTAACACTCTAGCTATTGCTACCAAACTGCCTTCAAGGTCCAATTCACAAGCGGCACTTCATTGACTATGCAACTGATTACATCAAGCCAGCCATTGCCTTTACTGTGAAGGTCTAGGTCTTTCTACAAAGTACAAGTTAAAATTGTGGCAGAAACACGAAACTGAACTCTTCCTTACCATCATCAGCATGCAAACTCATGGCGTTGGTACAGCTATCAGCTGCAGTAGCTGAAAGTGTTCTATTTTCATTTATGTCTCAGATAAGCACACCTTACCTTATAATAAACCATTGCAACATCTGTAATGTTACACTACCTGTAATAGCTGGAAGTGATATATATATAGAGTAAAGGGGCTTCAATACCATACTTGCCCGACTTAAAATAGAAAAACAAAAGGCATTTCTATAAGGAATTACAGCACAGGTTTCAACCTAACCACGCTAGATATCTTCACAATGATATGTTTAGATAAGTGAGATAACTCACCTTATCACATACGTAGCAATGGTTGTATTACTCAAGCTTATTAGCTACCCTAGTAGTTATAGCAATGGGGGCCTGGCTTATCAATTTGTTTTTTTTTTTTGGTTTTTACTGCTACCATCCTCTAGTGAAGCTTACCCAACCAGGTTAGAGCATCAGCTACTAAAATATCAGATAAAACTACTTAGGTGAAGATATCTAGCAAGGAATAAACCACTTATTACACTTGTCGGAGTGATTATTAGCTATGGCTAGATATTTCACTCTTAAGCTTTATTTTTCACCATATCACACTCTGACTCATGTAGTAACTAGAGCACCAGTGATGCGAACCCTCAGCGCTATCTGTGCACAACCCTCCACTTCAACATCAGTACTTCCCTTGCAAGATTTTGTAAAACCAGTTTCAGAATGTTAACCTCACCTAACCTTAAGATCCGAAAATTTAGCTATTTCCAATTATCAGAACAATGAACTAAACAGAAACATTTGGAAATTTAAAGGGATTTACTTTGTTGTGCTACAGTTTAATATCAGATCACTAGCTATAAATACTTGAATTTTCGTCAACTTCGAGAATCATTATTGACAGACAGACAGAATGAATGAAAGAGACAAGAAAAAAAATGAATAGAAAATATCATATTTTATTGGTTTATATTTTGATTTATTTTTCTATTAGTGATCTAATTTCAGTCTAATCTTTAGTTAGTAGTAGCTACCATTTTTGGACAAAGTGATTTGGAAAGCTGTTCAGAAGTCTAGCTCTGTTCTAAAATCACTGAACACAAAACTCCACTCTGGCAAAGAAAGTAAAAATCCACTCACACTGAAAACAATAAATAACAACAAATACAATGTCATAATTATTACCGTGATGATGAAGCTAAAGGTCAGCTCTGTTTCAGTGAAACTAATGAAATTAACTATGTGATGCAGCTATGTATAGCCATAGTAGCTAGCTAGCTACAAGCTTGGGTAAAAGTGCTTTAAAGGTTAAGCTATGTCACATAACATACTATTACAGTCTTATGCAGCAGACCTCTTTCCAATCCCTGGCTCTTCCGTCTATGCTAAGGCAAAGGTACTGCCTGCTAAGTATTTGCCATACAAGTGCAAATTGTATGGTAAAGGATATCACCCATAGAGAAAAGCATTGGCCCCCGAGTTTCACTCGCTTTTTCTGAAAAACTAAGCCTAAACAAACATTTTTGGAATTTTACTTTGTGTAGTGCTTGCAGTTTGATATCGCTATCACTGGTGTGAAGTTCGAGAAACGCTATTGACAGACAGAATGAATGAGTGACAGACTACTGTAACAGCTCACGCGCATGCGCGAGGAAGGTTAACTACTATAATTTTAATTTTAATTATTGTAACATGTACTTTTTAATGTTTATAATTAATAACAACCTGTTGTAAGTTGTGGTATTTATTTCTCTCAACATATGCAAGGTAAGATGCTTTATTAAGTTATTCATAGTCAGTCATAAGGTCTGTGTTATGTGTGAACTACGCACTATGTACATAAAGCTTACTGGTAATCTAAGAGCTACCCAAGTTCAATACTTTTTCCAATCACTAAGTGCAAAAATAATAATAAAAAGCATTTCATAATAAGTTGTCTTTGAAGCATTTTTCATATTATTTTCTTGGTAGCTATAGTTGCCTTAATTACGTTTAACATTATAATTGTAAATTATTTGCAGCTGTTGGTAGATATCTTCACTGAAGTAGCTTACCTCTGATCTGCAAACTGACAACCTGGTCTCAATTTTTCATCAGTAAGGAGATTCTACTCCACATATGTTAAAACCTTAATAAGTCTCCACCAAGTATTCGTGGTGGTACAACAACATCAAAAAATAAATAATAACAATAATAAATAATAATAAATAGTAAATAATGAATAGTTGATAAGAAAGGAATAAATAGGTACTGAAATTAAATAATATGATGAGAGTAACTTTCTGAAATGTTAAAGATAAAGTAAATATTTAGATCCTGAAGGTTCCCGAGTTATTTATGCATATTTAAGTCAAGCCTGTTAATAGTGACCTTCAGAGATGGTAGTGAGTTCTCACCCTTATCAACCGAAGGATGGTTCACAGTGACACGGTGACTCACGACCTCTTCTTCGTGGTGTCTCTTGCTCTTCTTTTTCTTGTGCTTCTTCTTCTTCTTTCCTCCTTCGTTACGCTGAATAATAACTTTAATGGAGTCGCCCTCGTACTTACTGTGGCACATGTGTGTGGGGCTGGGAGAGTCAGGCGAGGATAGACTCTCAGAAGCAGCATTAGCTGCCATTCGTGGCAAGCTACCCAAGTCGTAGCTGACTAGAAGATCTGTTGGCCTTTCTTCCTTTGTGAAATTCTTTCGCTTTGAAGATCCATCCCATGGAATTGTCAAACCTTCCTTTGTCAGTCCAGTCTCCGGGAGCCACCCGTCTTTCTCCAAACTTTGCTTCAGAGTTACACTGAGAGGTGCCACACCCCCAAGGGGAGTGGTTACGTCTATGTCCTCTGTCTCCTCGTCAACCTGCAGATCCGGTTCCTTGACCTCCAACAATTCCAACCGCGATCTCTTTCTTTTCGAGGACTTTTTCAACTCACCAAAGTCTGCCTCTTCCTTCGTGGAAGCTTTCTTCTTCTTCTTTTTTGTTTTCTTCATTTTTTTCCCACTAGACTTTACTAAATTGTCAAATGAAGTATTACTAAAGCCAGCAATGTCTGCATTGAAACTGAAAGGTTCATCACGACCATGCAAGTCGGTTCCTTTGCTTCCTGCCTCGGGAAAATCAGTACGAGTATTGCCAGTCAGTGCTTCGGCTGCTGAAACGAAGTGGTCACCATAGCTACTAGTACTGTCATTTCGAGGTTTCTTCAGTAAAGATGGAGTCTCCGTGGAACCCTGAGGCTGGCTGAGTTTCTTGAACTTCTGAATGTACTCTTTCTTGTGCGGTAACTGCTTCAGCTTTTGGCGTTCATTGTGTTCCTTAAGATTCTGAAATTAAAAGTCATGATTTATTGGATTTATAGGATTTCCTTTCAAGAAGAAAAAAATAAACTCTTATAATTACTACATAGGTAAACACATTATCAAAGTTAAGCTTGGTATATTTATACTTCTAAAAACTTGAAGTTCTTTTCTCTATTGTTCTATACATTAATCCTATTATCCCAATGTGCTTCTATTTATGTAACAATACAAATGTTAAAACTACTGTGATTTTAATACTTCAACTAAAAAGAAATTTCAGTCTGACTACACAATTCATCCTTATAGAAGAACTAGACATTATAGTATTCATTGATGCACAATATCTTTCCCTTCACCTCTAAACGAAAAATTCTATACGGAATGTAAAAGTAAGTCTAATATACTTTAAACTTGTCCCATCAAGTGTAGCACGCTCACCTTCTTAGGGTTTCCCAGACTGACACCACTGATTGGTCCATGAGCCACTGCTAAAATATCTGACACATCACTGATAGTAGGAATATCTTCTTTCTTAGTCAAGCCCACCATCTAGTGCACACAATGTCATATGCAAAAAAAGATTAATAGCTAAACTAAAGAGAAGGTATAGAAATAGCTATCTTTGGTTTATTTATGTGGGAGGTAAATACAGGAATGTGTCTACCATTTTAAACCTGCTTAAATAAACCAAATGGGTTAATGAAAATAAAATTCATCGTGGTAATTTTGTGTCTTGCAAGTATCCTTAATTGACACCATTTCTCAGATGAGATTGTTTAGAATCAAACAATGAATGACGCAATGGCAAAATCCTCCTCTAATTTCCACTCGTCTTAAAGTAGATATACAGCAATTCTTAGATACTAAGATATTGCTTAAAATAATAAAGAAATAAATAAATAAATAAATAAAATAAATTAGAGCATGAAGAGTGCAAACTAGGGTTGGGCAATATATAAAAATAGTCAATATCACAATATTTATTTTTTAATGACAGTCAGTGATATTGATATATCGACTGAGGCAGAAAACCACACCTGCACCAGCGTTGTTAGAAGAGTAATGGGGTGGGCCAGAGTTATGATAAAAAAAAACTTTTTTTTTTGTTAAAAAAAAAAAAAAAAAAAAAAAGTTTCTAAGCATAGAAAGATGAGCAACGTTACTAGCATATTTCACATTTAAACCACACCTATACCAATGTGGAATTAGTCTAAAATTGAATAGTTTTTTTTTTTAAGAGTTATGGGGTGGACCAGAGTTATACAAATCAGACAGTGAAAACCATGAGTGGAGCTATAGGCATATAAACCAAAGAGACAGCTAATTGCCTTTCTTGTAAAAAAAAAAAAAAAAAGGTTTCTAAGCACAGAAAGATGAGCAACGTTAATAGCATGTCTCTCAGTTCACATCTCTCTGCTCAGAAGTTCTCCACAATGCTAAGATCATCTTCAAAAGAAGTGACCAACTGATCTTATAGAATTGATGGAGAAAGTACCAAGAGATGCATGAAAGAGGCTGTTATATTCTACAGAGCTAGCTATCAAATTTAACAATATATTAATTTTTCAATATAATAGTTGTATCGCAATAATGTCATTCATGAATATATCCCAATATTGCCCATCTTTAGTGTAACCCTTCAGCGTAAGTTAGATAATTTGCTTAAAAAAAAGGTCACTACTGTTGAATAAAAAGTTATATTTTCAGCTTATAATAATAATAGTTTTGCTCTGTTATGAATACAAATTTTATAGTATCTATAGCTAGCTGTGAATTAGTGTGAACGACATCATCTTTCAGAGTGAGGAAATCAATGATAAGGCATTTCACCTACCAATGAAGTCCATGTCTGGTAACCATAGCAACAATTAGACATTCTGACATCACACTACACTAACACTTAGAACACACATTTTGAAGAAGAGCCATACTTACAGTTGATTAAAGAATCACACCTCCACCAATGGAGACTGCCCAACAAAAGATACACCAGAGGGAAAGATCGGCACTATAACTGGGAGTGGTGAAAATTGTACGCTTACATGAGCTCGTGTGATTCTAAGTGGCAGGTAAGGGATGAATGGGCGTGGCCGTATAGCAGCACTCACCGTAGTGTCTACCTTTTCTCTTGATTTTGCAAAAACTAAGCCCAAGAAAGTGGCAAATTAAATGGACTTAAACAAATCGTCATCTAGTCTGTGTTCCTTGTCTCTCAAGGCATAAAAGTCTGCCATCTTCGAGATCCGCTGTTGACAGAGTGACAGTAACCCTCACACACATGTGCACTGAGGGTTAATAAACAACAGCAACCTAACAACCCTCTCCTCTAACAATTTCAAAGTGTAAATAAAAAGCAATGCAAATTCATAAGAGTGGGTCAACGACTATCATATTATATTGAATCAAGACTTTTCATTCATTCTTTACTTTCAGTCCCTTTCACAATCATTTCTTTACAGTGTGACCAGTATAATGCTGTGGTGTAATGAAACTATATAAAGATAATACAAGCTTCAGCTAACTTCATTCTTGCTACACGGAGACTCACAACTCACTTCATCTAGATTGAAGTCACTCCAACGCTCTTCCTTGGCACCAAATACGTCTTCTCCCTTCACGTCAGCCTCTTTCCTGCCGATGGGCATGTCAATGGGGGCAGGGTCACACGATGGTGTCTGTGGGGGGTCCCCCAGGTCAGTGTTGCTGATCTGGCCCTGTAGATACAATGAATGATGAGGATCAAGAGTGCCAAGGTTCCTCGGAGGTGAACGAGATCGATTGCGATAAGTTGGAGAAGCTTGTCTGCCCGGGGACTGCCTCATATGGTAAGGGGTGGGAGATGACTGCTGGTGTGGGGACTTGCGATATGTCGGTGAAGAGGAGGGGTGGGGTTGTCGGAAATGTGTGTGTGGTGGAAAGGCGGGGTCGCGACCTCCACGATGGTCCCGGGACATTGGCTGGTTATCATAATAGTCGTCTCCTCTAATAGAGATAAAAGCATTAAGATTAAAGCCAAACATCCCATCCTTATCAAATACACACACACTCAGAGGTTTATTCAATTACTTCTTTTTGACATACGTTTTCCTTGTTTTTTTCACTTTGTTTTTGTTGCTATTTATGTTACATATTACTAATTTCAGTAATACCTTACAAGGCCTGAAATAAGGAACCCCCCTCCCCCAAGCGAAACAAAACAACAACAACAAAAAACAACAACAACAACATTTCTACTGAATGAACTATGAATGTATGTAAGACTCAATAATAGTCTCACCTTCTCCCTCCATGCGGTCTATAGTGATAGTCGTCATAGCGATAATCCTCCCACCTCCTATTTCGACCACGCCTTCTGTAGTCACCTCTCCTATAATAACAACACCACGAACACAATGAAAGGTCACATGAACAGTGCAGTCAACTACAGAGTACATGTGCTGCACGCATGCACTAATAGACATTTAAATAGATGAAATGTTATATGGTTAATACACACATACGTGAAAGTTACTCTGGGTGCATTTCCCCACTTGTTTCACAAGTTCACCACCAATTATCACACATATTGTAACGACAGTAAGTATTACGTATTTAATAAACAACATAGTGACACTGGTTAACCCTTAGACAGTCAATCTCAAGAGATCTCCATCATTTCGATACAACTGAAACACAACTTAAACAACAAAACACCAATAGCCATTTTTTAAGAGAGTTGTGATGAAAACGTAAATAGTATAAATAATGTGATATTCTTCTGAATGCAAAGTAAGTGAAGCTATTATGGCATGGAATGGTTTACAGTGGACGATGAGACACTCTGAGGGGTAACTGCAATTGAAATTCTGCGATGATTAAGTTTTTGCATACTTATAGAGTACGTGCTACTCTTTTTCCTGCGTGTCCCGACCCAAGTGTGAGTTAGGTAAAGTGTTCCCCTGCTGTGCATGGTGGGCAGGGATATCTAGCGTGAAAACCCAGCTGCTATTGACTTTGTGCACAGGAACTTATCACTTAAAAACCCCTAGCAGGCTATAAGAGTTCCTTTAAAAAAAAAAAGACTACTTGACAATACCTAGGTATTGTCAAGTAGTCTTTCTAGGGTTTTTTAAGTGATACCCTTTAAATGGCAAGTGCACTTTGACCTCGCTGCTTGTGGTGTTACACTTGAACTCAAGAACCTCAAGGTGAGAAACTAAAAACTTATTCTAAGAGTTGTAGGTTTGTGCTGCCAAGCACTAGTAATAAAAAGAAGGTTTATAATTAATGTATAGTTTATGCTAGGCCAATTGACTGTGCTAATCAGAGTTCTTCCTAGGAACTGAAATTGAGTTTGTCTGCATGAAGTAAGATAATAAGGATAAAGATATTTTAAGTACAGAATACACCTAATGACACAATGAGTTAACAGTGACATAATTAATATTGGCGCGTAAAATTAGAGAAAATGAAACAGAAATAACGACTTCACACAGGAACTAGTCATGTTGTAAGTTAGTGCATAACGAGCTGACTCTACTTACATTCCTCTGTGATCTCTGAACTTGCCTCTACGCCCTCGATTCTCCATGGGCGGCCATGGACTCAATACTGGCACCTTGAATAGTCTGGAATACAAACACACATTGGGAGAGTATGTGTGTGTGTGTATGATATCAGTGTTTATAGATTTCAATGAAAGAGTCCAGCCGTGTACTGTAATCTCTCAATATTCACTTGTTTACTGCCAAGCTGGTAGCATCCTGTGTGCCCTAATTACTCAAGAGTGTGTGTGTGTGTGCATATGTGTGTGTGTGTGTGTGTGTGCATATGTGTGGTGTTTGTGTGTGTGTGCGTGTGTGTGCATGAATAGGTGGTGGTATAATATTTTGCAAATAACCCCATAATGCCTTGCTTCTCTCTCTCTCCTCTCTCTATCTCTGCCATGGTATCTCTAGCTCACTGAGTCCTGTCCAGGTGGGATGGGATGGACAGTGGGACACATACGTACGTAACATACATGCATCAGTGAAAGGGACAGGTGGACATCCCGGGGAATGTCCCACGATCCCACAGGACCGTGGGATGGGATGGACATTTTACGGCATTTCTGGATACCTATGAGCTCACTCTGTCTCCCCTTCCTCCCAAAGGCATTTACAAGTTATAATAATCCCAACACCATAAACAGTTCAGAAAGTGCTAGGGCTCACCTAGTTATTATTCCTAGTCCGTGTAATCACATCCACCCACAACCTCACGTCAGCACAATGTTGGTGGGTATAGTTTCTGAAAGCCCTGATAGGTATTTCCATGCATCCTTACTCTCAGGCAGACTATGCTTTTCAGAAGCACATGTATTATCAAACATAGAGACAACAGGCAATTGGAAGAGTAACTTCATTCATATTATGTAGTGGAGAAAAAATATATGCTATAATAATATAGCAGAGGATAGATACAGTAAGAGCCAAGTACACAGGATAATACTAGCCAGTGTGACATTTCAAGTTTGACCAGTATGTGTCAATGTCCACTTCAAGTTTGACCAGTATGTGTCAATAGTCCACTAATAATCACTTAGTTAAATGACAGCCAATTATAAATTACAAATTTAATCAAAATAATAATTATATTGACATATAATACAACAAGTGGTACAATGTGCCATGGAAACAACCATGCTTTGTAGGGCACTGAAAATACCAATTAAGCAAGCACAACAATGGACGGGAGGTACGTTCACGACTTTAAGCTATCACAGGCAATGTAAACAACAACAACCAACCATATAAGCACACATGCATGAATAAAAATGTGTCATTGCATTTTAAGTAAATTTGGAAATTTAATAAATTTGGAAATTTAGCCATTAATACATGTATGCATGTATCAGTAGTGTAAGATGTTAACACATATTTCACAAATATTCTGCAATCAGCTAGCACTAATCATCTGGTAATTTCACACTCCACAGATAATCTACTTACGTGGGATCCATCTCCACGACACTTCTGTAACCCCGGTCTTTCGTAGAGTACCGGTCTTTAAAGAGCTCCTCATATCTTGTCAGCGTTTCCTGCATCTTGTCCGGTAGGTCGGGGGCATTGTCCGTAGGTGTGATGAGAAATCCAGAAGACGACATAACAGCGAGGAGTGCTATCTCTTTTACCACACTGCAGCTGATAGCATTGCTACTCCTCAAATACTCGAGACCCTACTCAACTTAGTTTATGCGCGGTGCGCTTCAATTGGAAACTAACTCACGTGAAGAAAGGGCGGATAAGGGGGATAGACCGAAGGCGAAGTGAACAGCGGGTTTACACACTGAGCAGCTTCCCCCTCTCTCTGGGTGATTACTGTGGTTGGAGGCAAGTCATTTATTAGGATGAGAAATTGCTGACTTGAGTTGGTAAGTCAGGGGGTTTTCTTTTACAATGAAAGTTATGTAGTAGGACGCGTGTTGACTGGTTATTGTGGACGGGTCATTTACCGTACCTACTTGGTATGTGATTTCTTTTGTCCTTGTCTTAGTGACTGCACAGCTAAAAGAGATTGCTTGTAGCATTACAACACTGTGTTTAGATTTTCATTTGGATTCTGCAAACACATGAATATTTAATCCTACTTAATTGGCGAGCGAGCGTAGCGAGCGAGACACTTACAGGGGTAACACAATTGAAAATCGGGGATGTTTGTTTATTTAAATATAATGTTTGGACTTACGTATGTCATTTTGTACTTTGACCCTCCGTATTTTTGTGTTCGCTCCGCGTTCGACCCCGTCCCAAATTTCACTAAACAGAATCCTCCAGTTTAGCGACCATTACCCGTATCACCTTAGAAATTGAATTGTTTACCGCTTTGAATTGTTTTGCGGGTGCAGTTAAAACTCAAACTTATGGGAGCCCCATTTCTATTCGAGTTAGTGGCGGTGGTAAGTTAATACGCTATTTGTCACAGTTGTAAGCACTACTCAACAGCATTTACTTGAAAATTCATTGTCCACTAGACGAACCACAAAGGTAAGTCTTGCGTATGTATGTTCATTGTGTGAAAGTATTGTGCGTTACAACTACTGTTAAGAATATCACAAAGAAAACTTTAAATAACGTGACTTGATTTTGTTGCTTCTTTTTCAATTCAAACAGTTGCGGGGAGCAGTTACTAGGCATTGAATCCCCTTTACCGCATACGTAATTAAAAAAATCGACTTTATTTTAGTAGCTTGAGTGTTAGTTGTTAAAATCAATCATTTAACAATAGTGTAGTTTAAAGCTCGCTCGCCATTTGTGCTCAAGCACACCACTAGTTATTGGCTGTAGAGCATGCCTGAAAGTGACTATGGTAATATTTATGTTACTACATTTCAAACAAAGTGTCTATAATTGTGACACACTTAGTATCTATGTTAGTAATAATACGCTTCTCTGTCAGTAAAGATGACGAGGGTGGGTGTGTTCAAGAGTAGGGTCCCAAAGGGTCGTCCTGTTTGTAATTCTTCACATCCCCCAAGGCATAAGTGGTCAGTGCAGTATCATCAATAATAACAATGTGCGTATGTTGTTCGTTAATAAAGCTGTGCCGAGTTGCTCAGGACAACAGTACGTTTATAGGTGAACTGGGTTGGTAAAGCGTCATCAGTGAGACGACTACGGTGATTAGAAAAGTACTGTAAGTGAGAAAAAAAGTGGACTGATGTAACTAAACTAAGTCGTAGTGGATAATAAATGAGTACCTTATGCTTCTCCATAATATGCAAAACTGAGTACATCTAGCGTCACTATGAAGCGGGGAGAGAGGGCGGCGTGCTAGTGCAGTAGTATACTGCCATAGCATGAATACACGTAGTACAGAAGTGTCCGTGAGAGTGCAAACGGCGCTGTGCTTAAGACACACTTGTAAAAAATACTTTCAGTAGCATTCGTACTTGAGTGGAACTTTGTTTATTGTAGCACTTAATGTTGCAATGTGACGTAATTAAAACAATTTAGAAACATTTTCTTAGTGAAAATGAATTTAGCGTGAGGGGAATTCATTTTTATGATAAAGTATAAAGTATTCACATTCATTTATTTGTTTTAGGGTGGGGTTGGAGGTGACTCCAAAATCAATCGTCTATATAATAATACGCTTGTGTGTCAACGATGGCGGCACGTGTGTGTGTGTTCATAAGTCATTCGTGAGCTGGGGCAGATTGGTAAGGTGTCATCAGTAATACCGCCAACAGTGGCATATATGAATAAGCTGGGCCTGGTTGGTAAAGGGTTGTCAGTAATGAAGACGGTGGTGGTGTGTGTATTTATGTTAGTGAGAAAGTAGGCGGACTAATGTAACGAAATCAAATGGTTGAAGATAATAAAAATACCTCGTGCTACCCATTCTCACATGAATAGTATACAAGATGTGGGGCCACTCCCACTGAAGTTCAGAACTGAGAGAGCATTTTAACTACTGGACCATAAACTCATGTATATTTGTGTTGTGTTTGTGATGTGAACTTTAGTTATTTGTTCATCGTACAAGTGCAGTAGTTATGTTCATCCAATTTATGTCTATGAAAGTTCTGAGTCACTCATAACCTTTTGGAGTCCTTTATCATGTCAGTGTGCAATAATAATTTTAACTCAGACATATCTGAGCATAGTGGCTGCCTGGAGTTCTCCCTGGTGGCAGCGGCAACAGAAATACCCAAGTGGGGGCCCCTATTCTACATAATTGATTTTATTGTTTATTTGCATGTTTCTGGTGGAACAGCTGGCCTCATGTAGCAGTTGTCATAGCAACTAATACGTTTACTGTTGGGATTGTGAACACGTGTTGGACAGTAGTTTGGAGGACATTTTCATTTTCTACAAAGATATCCGCCTTTCACGAATGTGCGTAGCGTGTGAAGTTGTGATTATTTATTAGAAATAAATGTAATACAAGTTTACACAAAGGTACAGTTTCATATCATCGATCCTCTTTGCATATTGGCTAGAGTAATTATTGATTGAACATTTTACGAGAATCGTTAATGTACCGACAAGTAGTGCTTGTGTACAGTGTGTGTGTGTGTGTGTGTGTGTGTGTACACACCAGTTACTCAGGTTAAGTTGGAAGTTTGTGGTGAGGAAGACAGCAGTTCTCTGTGTTAGTGTCTCAGAGTGAAGTCGCAATATAATAGAAGATACAGTCCATTATGTATTATTATTTTCACATAAATTAATATTTTGTGTTCTCTTTTATCGATGTTTATATATATTTGAAATTACGCTTTAATTTTTGTTACCAGATGAAGACAGATGTATTACTGTCAAAATGTCATGTATAATTAATATACATGTATAGTTATAGAAGTTGATATATAATACATTATTTTATTATTGTTACTTTTTATTATTATTGTATATGTTTTGATGCCTTTTTCTAATATATACACAGTTGTGTCAGAATTACAGTTAATTAAAGGGGCTGCTTAATTAGGGGGGTAGGGAGGACGTTGCTCCATTGGAAGTAGTATGGTATTTTTTAGAACCAAACTTGAGAGGGTCAATTTAACATTTTTGAAATTTCAAGGAGAGTTTCTCATTTCCATGAAATTGATTTTTTTTTTTTTTAATTGTGGCAATAGTCAGCAGAAGGTCATAATAATTTCAGGGGGAGGGGCAAAACCTTTTTCAGGGAAGCAAAAAGTGCTAAAAAGCCCAGCAAAAATCCCTCATTAAGTGACTATGCGTGTTTGTGTGTGCTGTAGTAGTGGAGAGAGAGATTCTGTCATAGTGGATATAAATGGCACAACTTCACGTGACCAGAGTCAAGAGAGAGTTCAGAGAGATCATCAGTAGTGAGGAGGTGAGTGGGCGGGAGTTGGTGTGGTTGATGACCATTACCCAAACTGGTCCATGCATGCTGTAGTCGCATTAGACCCTCCTTCATGCAGATGAAAACTAGTGACACCGGCCCAAAAACCATTATTCAGGAGTACATTATTATGATAGTCTTTATTTATTTTTCGTTTGGTTAACTATTTTAATGTATTAACTGGGTACTCTGGTTTTTGTGTGTACATGTCTGTATGTCCATATGTGTCGGGTAAATGCAGTAATGATCACTAAACATGGCTGCATTTATGAATGGGGTGAAGGGCGGGCGGGGGCCCCTTAGAAATGACTTTGCCCCCCCCCCCCCCCCCTTTAAAAGGTCTTTACTAATATTTTAACTGTGTAATATAGAATCAGCGTACTTTGGCATGTTTTAAGTACTGTAAGGGTTTCTATCTATATAGCAGAATGTGTCTGTATTATACTCTCATTGCTGCTACTAAAATCTAAGAAAGTTATTTTGGTCTCCTAGATTTGTTTTCTGTATGCAGCCTTGCTAAATGTGAGCTACCCAACTATTACTCAATTGGGTAAAAAACAAAAACAAAAAACAACAACAACACACCACAATAACTGAAAATGATATCATTGCTGTCAGTCTGCTCACTATCAATTTTTATTATTATTTATTTATTTATTTATTTCACAATTTCTTTCTCAGCCTTTTTTACTCATTAGATGTATTCTCTCTTTCACAGGCTTTTTAAACTGTACATAATAAAAAAAAACTTGGTCGCCACCGGGAATCAAACCCAGGACTATTATTATTATTATTATTATTATTATTATTATTATTATTATTATTATTATTATTATTATTGTGGCTGTTGTTTTTGTTACTATTATCATGATGGGGTTCCTCCATTTTCATGTGTGTAGTATCAGAACTGCGCTATCCAAGTGGAAGTGATCGACCAATCAGATTTCACCAAGCTACGAGGCGTGATCACAGGACCTCCTGATACTCCATTTGAAGGCAAGTTCGTTTTCAAGTTGTGTTAATACATCAATCCAAGGACAGTCATGCACACACACACACACACTAATACACACACAAACACACACGTAGCCAATCAAGAAAAGTGTAGTTATATTAGGTATGTATATCTATATTCTTCCTGTGGTTGATCTGTTTACTATTCCCAGTGACTTCCTGGTTGATTCCAGGGCTGCTGAGAAATTGTAAAACATCATATTTAGAATCCAGTCATAAGATATAAATTAATTTTGGTCACAATATATGAGCTTCAATTAGTGAGAGAGACAGAATTTGGGATGGATAATTGATAATCGGGTAATGTTGTACATGTATGTATGTGTGTGTGTGTGTGGATGGTTTGTATGCCCCTTAAACATGCGCAGGTGCCTTTTTTCTCCTAAAAGCACTGCGGTGTTTAGGCTTGCCCCAGATTTAAACTTAAGCTCCCAAGTTGTGAGATAATTCCTGAGAAACGCTTGTTGTTCAAATCGCAAGAAGTTGCTGCGACTGGTTACTATGGTATTGAAAACCCTTTTCCAGATGTAATCACAAAAACTTAGCTTTTTTTATTTTATTTTTTATTTATTTTTATTTATTTATTTTTTATATATGAGTGCTTCGTTGTCCACAGCGCGCATGCGCGAGAGTGTTGTAGTAGTCCTGTCTGTTACACCTGATTTTGTAGATTACTGACATTTAACCATTGATTTAGGTATGAAATTACTCAAAACAACGATTATCTTTCATTTAGCTTCTTTTTTAAATTTCGGTCTGATTTTTTTAGAAAACATGAAGCTTGCTATGGCATAGACACTAGCTTTGTGGGTAACATCACGTTTTAATCATGTGAGCAAATAATTTCTTGCTGCCCGTGGTAGTTTTGCTTTATGCTGGAAAGTTAACGGAATGCTGGAAGTGGAGTTTTGCATAGAAAATATGTACCAGTGAGTGTCTCTAGCCTGTTCAGTTTCTACTCTTATGAAGACAACATTTACATGTACTGTTTTACATTGCTCAAGCTATATTGATGCATAATGATAAGAATAGCCAATTAATTATTCTTTTAGTCTCACATGGCGCTGAGGGTTCGTACCTTAGTGCTTCATTCTAATGTATTTGCCTAGTCATCCTCTATAATCAGTATTGATTAGTGTATGTATGTTTGTGGGTTTGTTTTATGAATAACCTGTACTACATGTCAAGTACAAAGTACTATATCTTCACTTATTTGGCATGCATTTTTATGTATTATAGGAGGTAAATTTGAGCTCCATATAGACATTCCAGAGAGCTACCCATTCAACCCACCTAAAGTGAGTCAATATGTCCTGGTTCTTTTATTCTGTTTGTGTGTGTGTTTGTGTGTGTGGTTAACTTCTATGGTGAGCGGGCAAAGTATTTCTTAATAATACAAAATCAACATTATGTAATATAGTGCATTGTGCTATGACTAGTCCAGTAGTCCTAGAGTGAATTTTATTAGTCTGTATAAAACTTGCTCCGATGTTTCAAGAAAATAGTCCCAATACAGAGTAATGTATTGATATTGCAAATAATAACAACTTTTATGTAGTATTGAAAGTATAGTCTCTCTACAACTAAGTTGTGTTATAGTTTGCTGTATAAGCGTATCCCTTCTTTCCCACTATCTATATACTACAATATTGCAAAAACGTGCTATCATGAAGGTCAATATAAATATTAAGCACTTATTCCCCTCATATATAGGCACCTTGGAACCTCACGGTGCCCTTATGTCAGAAATGCCTGTTGCCGGAAAGACCATGGTATTCTTTAACTACAAGTTGAGACACATTTCTTCAGGAAGCTTAGTTGTTGTTATTGCTGTTTGTTTATTATTATTATTATTTTTTTTTTTTTCAAGCTTAAGCACTGTCCCCTTTCATTTGCAGCCCTCAGTAGGCTTCTATACAGCTCTCTGAACTAGAAAAAAAAGTGCTTACACTTCAGTGACCGGTAATGGTTGTCAAATTAGCGAAGTCACATGGTAAGAATTGATAAATCGAGTGACTAACTAGTGCCCAGTATAGAGGCGTGCTCAATATAGAGGCGTTCAGATAAGAGAGGATATAATAGGGCGAGCGAAGCGAGACTCTCACTAACGAGTCTCTATTGAGATTTTGGTATATATATATATATATATATATATAAGTTCAAAGAGGTCAATGCGTGTCCACCCCCGGAGGCTACTTAATTAGGTTAATATTAGCGGGGGCGCAAGAAATTCGGGAGAAAAGACTTTGAAATAACGCTAGGAAAAGGAAAAAATGGCAAAGAGCTACAGAAACAGAATGAGAGAGACATTCGCAGATAGGTTTTCCAAAGTTAGCAGAGTTTATTAATTTTCTAGCAGCGGTGGTAAATTAACTTCGTCAATGTGCTGTTCGTCATAGCTATATGCCTTACGTAACAGATTTGTCCTTACTTGAAAATCCAAAGTCCAATAGTCAAGTCACTAAGAGAATACAACGTAATGCTATATATATATATACTAGAGCTTTGGTACAATAGAGCATTTTGAATGGAACTTTGGAAAGGTGACTAGCTTAAAACGAAAACCGTTAATTTATCGATCCTTACCTGTATCATCCTTGGAAATTTGATTGCTTGCCCCTTGAAAATCCTTTGTCCAATAGTCAAGTCACGAAGAGAATACAACGCAGGTCATGTGGTGCAGGTATATCCGGTGAACAAGTGTGTATAAAAGTGTTGTGTGTTGCTAAAGAATAGTAATAAACTAACAGGGTTTCATCCAGAAATTTTTGTCTGGGGGGTCAAAATTAAAGTGGACTAGGTAATAATTTTAAGTAAAGTGAGGCAAAATGTGTGTCGTTTTCCAATAGACCTTGCTCTCTATAGCTATGGTTTTGCCCATGTCGACAGCAACAGTGGATCGGTCATTTAGTGACATGAAACAAATCAAGAATCGACTTCGTAATAGACTTCAACCTTCTTCACTGTCGAAGCTAATGATGATAGCCATAGAAGGCCCATAACTTGACGAGGTTGATTTTGATGCTGTACTGTCACTGTGGAAATCGATGAAGCCCAGACGAATTTTGTTGTGATGCAAAAATACTGAACTCTGATTGTTTTTCCAATAAAATATGACTTTTTTGTAGGCAATTAACTTTAATAGGTAAGTAAAAAAGTGGGGGGGTCAAAACCCCCCCTGTCCCCCCCCCTGGATGAAACCCTGACTAAACAAAAATATTTAACTAACAAAAATTATTAGCAGCTAACATTCGAATTTACATTTCAGTCAGACCAGCTCGCTCTCCATTTGTGCTGAAGCACATCACTAGTAATATTTATTTTCTGTATCTGTCATTACTTCTACTTTGCTTTACTGCGCAGGTAAAGTTCACGACAAAGATCTGGCATCCAAACATCAGCTCAGTCACTGGAGCAATATGTCTGGACATACTCAAGGACCAGTGGTAAGATGAGTGCACGCACTGGATTCACTGGTGGGTGTGGCCTCCATCAATGTTACCTCACTGTAAATTTGGAATATGAGAAACTGAGAATTTGTATTTGTGTGAGGTGAGTGGAGCTAGATCAGATATTGGTCCCAATTGGTACAATTTGAATATTATTCTAATTAACGAGGATGTCCAAGGTTGGTAACTAGGGTTGGTAATTCTTCTAAAATACAGAGTAGTAACTCATCCCCCTCATACTTTTTCCCAGCACATAAAAGGTAGGAAAGACTGTAATTTGCTCTATTATCTTCGTTCCAGCTATAATGAAGTTATCTTCCAGATTTGTGGACTAGATTGGATGCGTAATGTGACCGGTTTTGTGAAAATCAGCCTAAACTAAACATAAGGTTTTCTTTTTTTTTTCTTTTTTTCTTTTTTCTTCTTTTTTTTTTTCTTTTTTTTTTTCCTTTTTTTTTTTTTCTTTCTTTTTTTCCTACCGTCTTCCATATTTGGAAGCTGTAACACAAGCCATCTTCGCCCTACGCACTGCAACACTTCAGTATTATTGTTCAATTTGTTATTGCTGATTCGAAGAAAAAAAACGCCGTGTAAAGGAGTTGCTAAGGCCAGGGGCGTGTCTTGTATTCTGTATACTATTACCGCGTGTCTCTGGGACGTTACGAACTAAATAGATTGTAAGCGGATTGAAAGAAGTCGAAAAGGCTTAATGTAGGCCTCTTCGAGAAACTATGATGGCGAGAATTGCGCAAGTATGCGGATGTGGACAGGTAAGTGAATTAGTTATAAGCTATAGTTTTTTGTTTTTTTCCCCGCTGTTACTGAAAAGCCCGCCAAAAGATTTCTTAGCAACGCTCTGCTCCGTACAAGAGTCTACCCGGCTAGTGTTTCTAGCCTCGTAGCGTGAGTTCTAGATCTCGCCAGAGCTAACAACTGCGCCATAAGATAGAGCTAACAAATGTTTATCCATTTCTGCTATAGTATTTTTTTTTTTTTTTTTTTTTTTTTTTTTTTTTGAAAAAAATCCACCCGTAAGGCTTTACCCGGGGATACCGGAAAAAACTGTTGGCCGCGTTTAGGCCGATTTTCCCAAAACCGGTCACATATTATTGAAACCATTTTACTACCAATGATTTTTTTTTTCTTATTTTTTTTCTTCCCTGAACAGGGCTGCTGCCATGACTCTAAGAACCGTGCTACTATCAATACAAGCCTTACTACAGGTGAGTGTTATTGGATATCAATGGTTGGTGAAACTGAACATGCTTTTTGGAGTATGTTGCAATTCTTATTTCCTGCAACAATTAAGTGTCAAGTAAGATCATTGTCAGAATCCTTGGATAGTTATTTCCTTCAGTTTACTGCGGGCAGAGGCTGCTATTCTAAAGTGGAGTTTATTAGAAAGTGATTGTTTAATGTAGAGCACTGAAAATAGGATATTGTCATTCTTTAATAGAAAATCCGTGAATTTTTTGGGCCTTTTTAGGAAATGTATTGATATTGCAAATTCGCCCCTCCCCCCTTCCAAAAAAAATTATTTAGACCTTCTTGGTGACATTGTCCACAAAATTTTCATCAATTTCATGGAAATGAGCAACACCCCTGAAATTTAAAATAAATGTTGATTTTCCCCTTTAAGTCTTGTTGTTTCAAACTGCAGTGCACTAATTTATAAATTTGCCGCCGCTATTTTTTTTTCCATTTGGAGTAGCTACTATTTGTGAGTGTCATCTATTAGCACTGAGTGAAGTGTGTGTGTGCAAATTCAAAGCCTTTTCTCATAAAACAGCAATGGTCCAGGTGGGACTTCGGGTGCCCACACCACTTGCTATGAGGAAAGACCTGTTCTTCTGCGAGTTCCTAGCCCGGCTCCAGGAGCTTTGCTTGCACGGCTCACAGTGCCTGCTTAGTGCACAGGCATCCTGGCTCTGCCAGGTGTGCGTGACCGCCTAGCGGCAGCAAGAGAATTGGCTTTTTATGTGTGTTTGTGTGAGGCTACTGAATGACAAGTCAAGCATGTGCAATAGTTGGCTTCATATTATTGTATGTGTATGAATAGATGGAAAGACACCTTCAGTCTGGATAGATGTGAAATATGCAACACATGGGATTATATTAATATTATTTGCTTTTTTATAATTATTTTTTGGGTTTTACATTTTTGGGGAGGGAGAGTTTTTTTTTGTTTTTTTTTTTGTTTTTTTTTTGTTTGTTTTTTTTTTTTTTTGTTTTTTTTGTTGTTGTATGTATACAGGCGGCAGAGCCAGATGACCCTCAGGATGCGGTTGTGGCCAGGCAATATAAAGAATTTCCTGATGTGTACAAGCAGACGGCCAGCCATTGGTCTCAAGTCTACGCTGGAGGTAATAGTTCTGTTGTCTGGGAGAGTTGCTGGCTGAAAACATTCACTTCTGAAGCTGTTGTTTTGTTTGTGTGTAGCTCCTAAAAATAGAAAAATAGACACAAGCGGTTTTGATGGCAAGTTACGACAGATAATGCAAATGGGATTCTCAGAGGTGAGTAATTTTAGAAGTTGGGTTCATATTTGGCATCAATATCAGCTTAATTTGTCAATATCATTATCGTTACCACCACCATCATCATCATTAGTAGCAAGTTTTGTATTTGGTAATATCAGCATCATTTGTTATCATAATCATTGTCATCATAATCATTGTCATCATCTTTGTCATCATCATCATTGTCATCATAATCATTGTCATCATCTTTGTCATCATCATCATTGTCATCATAATCATTGTCATCATCATCTTTGTCATCATCATCATTGTCATCATCATCATTGTCATCATCATCTTTGTCATCATCATCATTGTCATCATCATCATTGTCATCATCATGTTTGTCATCATCATCATTGTCATCATCACCTTTGTCATCATCATCTTTGTCATCATCATCATTGTCATCATTATTGTCGTCATCATCATTGTCATCATCATTGTCATCATAATCATTGTCATCATCATCATTGTCATCATAATCATTGTCATCATAATCATTGTCATCATCATCATTGTCATCATCATTGTCATCATCATTGTCGTTATCATCATTGTCATCATCATTGTCATCATAATCATTGTCATCATCATCATTGTCATCATCATCATTGTCATCATCATCTTTGTCATCATCATCTTTGTCATCATCATCTTTGTCATCATCATCTTTGTCATCATCATCTTTGTCATCATCATCTTTGTCATCATCATCTTTGTCATCATCATCATATGTGACCGGATTTGGGGAAATCCGCCTAAACGCGGCAAACAATTTTTTTCAGTATCCCCGGTAAAGCCTTATGGGTCGATTTTTTTCGAAAATTTTTTTATGGCAGAAATGGATAGACACCAGTTAGCTCTAGCTTATGACGCAGTTGTAAGCTCTGGCGTGCTCTAGAACTCACACTAGGAGGCTAGAAACACTAGCCGGTTGGACTCGTGTACGGAGAGTTGCTAAGAAATTATTGGCGGGCTTTTCACTAACAGCCAGGAAAAAACTGTAGCTAACTAATTCACTTACTATTCTACATAATTCACGTACTCACGCAATTCTCGCCATCATAGTTTCTTATGGAGCCCTGCATTAAGCCTTTTAGACTTCTTTCAATCCGCCTGTAACCGGTTTATTCCATAGTGTCCCGGAGACACACAGTAATAGTATACGGACACAAGGCACGCCCCCTGACCTTAGCAACGCCTTTACCCGGCGTTTTTTCGAAATCAGCAATAATAAGTTTAGCAAAAATACTGAAGTGTTGTAGTGCGTTGGGCGAAGACGGCTTGTGCTACAGCTTCCAAATTAGGAGGAAGGCAGCCTACTGGTAGAATAAATTAGAAAACTTTAGATGCCGCGTTTAGCCGGGTTTTCACAAATCCGGTCACATATTGTCATCATCATCATTGCCTCCACTATCATCATCATAATCATCACGTAATGTCATCATCATCATCACAGTCATTATTCTCATCATCATCATCGTATGACATACCCTGCACATGTTTTATTGCATTATTTCCACTGTCTTCAGGCTGAGTGTAGAACAGCGCTGTCCACCCATTCTTGGAATGTAGAGAGAGCAGTTGAGAGTTTATTTGGCTGAACCAACATCTAGGATGTAATATTTCATGATTGTTTTCCTCATCAAGTTTATGCCAAATGTGCACATTATTTAGTAACATTATTCTGGTGATTGTTTTTGTTGTTGTTGTTTCTGTTTTGTTCATTTTCTTTTTTTGTTGTTGTTGTTTTTGTTTTTACCTGTTTGTTTTGCAAAGCTATGTGAAGCTAGCTAGTCTATGTGATTATTTATTTTAATTCATGGTATTATTTTGCATAGATATTAATACTTGTGTATCATGAATGATGGGATATTAATAACGTCTTATAATGAAATATTGACCAGTAGCTACGTATCTCAATGGTGTAGTGCAACTACCTCCATACACTGGGAGCCACAGGGCATTGTTTGTTGTTGTTGTTTGTTGTTGTTGTTGTTGTTGTTTGTTTGTTTTTGTTGTTGTTTTTTTGTTTTTGGAAGGGGCGTGGCTTCCTATCTCCCTCCTAACTAAGTCTGTTGATTATAACGCAGAAATGTACAGATTAGTTATTCCCAGAGACAATTGGCCAGCATGCTACAGTAAAACTTCTATTAACAACCTCTGAGAAGCGACTGACTAATGTTTTGGTTCAACATTTACATTTTAGTTTTAGTTATAGTTTTTTTGGACAAAAAAAAAATTTCAATATTAATTTTAGTTGTAGTTTTTCACTAGCAAAGACTACAATTTAGTTTTAGTTATAGTTTTTCCAATGTACTAATTTCAATTCTAGTTTTCGTTTTTCAAATTTACTAACTTCTATTTTAGTTTTAGTCATAAAATTTTTTTTAACTTAAGTCATCAATTTTAGATAGTTTTCGTTTTTCAAATGCAGACTTCAATTTATTCCACCATTAGCTTTTTTTTTTTTTTTTTTTTTCCCTCTTCTTCTTCTAATACAATAATTTAGTTTTTATTATTACCCTGTGGCAAGTCTCTGCTTGCTGAATGGACAGCAAATACAGCAGGAGACTAAATGATTTGACATGCTAAAGGAGGGGGCGGGGCTGGGCTGGTAGTCGAGCAACGGCAGATTGCTGTCCAACAGTTTGCCTTAGCCAAACAATTACATGTACTCGGGTGCTACGAAGAAATGATTGGGTAAAGGGTTTTGCTTCCTGGGACTACCACTGGTCATTCGTCTTCTTTCAGAGACGTCACTACAAATAGTTAGCTATATTTTTAGTTTTGAAAAAAAAAAATGTTTAGTTTTAGCTTTTATTCAAGAGCTCTATGACTTTTAGTTTTAGTTATCATCCCATGTGAAATTTAGTTTTGGTTCGTTTACTGAAATGTTTTAGGTGTAACTAAAATTAATTTTAGTTTTAGTTAACCAAAACAACACTATAACGGATGAATCGATTATTGAAATACGGATGAATCGATCAGTGAAATGCAGATGAATCAAATACTGAAATACAGGTGGATCAATTTTGGAACAAGTTATAGGATGTGTTTGCTCAAGGAATAGTTGTCTAAACTAAATTGAGTCCTGCACTAGCTAGCTAACTTACTTCACATAATGTCGTGAATAGCTGTATGTATCCAAACAGACCTAAACTGCTTCAAACTCATCAACCCTTAATTACCGCAGACAGAGTTTCACTTGACTAACCTTGCCCATCAGGCAGCTAACTAGAATAATGTTTTGGTTAACTAAAACTATAAGTCCTAGAGCTGAATTTCTAAAAAAAAAAAAAAAAAAAAAAAAAAACCCACTAAAGAAGTTAATAAATTTGCGAAATTAAAACTAGAATTGAAAATAGTACATTGGAAGAACTAAAAACTGTAGTCTTTGCTAGTGAAAAGCTAAAACCAAAATAAATCTTGAAATATTTTTTGTAAAAAATAAAACAAAAACAAACAACTGTAACTAAAACTAAAATGTAAATGTTAACCAAAACAACATTACATCCGTGTTTCATTAATCGGTTCATCCGTATTTCATTAATCGATTCATCCGTACTTCATTAATCGATTCATCCGTACTTCATTCGATTCATCCGTATTTCATTAATCAGTACTTAGAGAAGCAAATAGCTTTGACCTACTATTTTTAGCTGGGCATGGTTAAGCAAGTACAATAGGGAAAGAAGCTATAGATTTCAATAGCCAAAACTTTGAATGGTGAGTTTGGTAAACGGTCATTTGACTGCAAAGAGTCTGTCTACGCTAAGAGGGAAGATTGAACTTCCTTTGTCTACGCTAGGTTCACCAAAATGGATTCCTACTTAGTAGCTGGCTGGCATTATAATAATTATGGTTAGAGGACTGTTTAGAAATGGCCAGCTACTACAGACAGAGAGGAACTTCATCCCGAGTTGCTTTAGTGACATTTGAAAATGTGAAGAATGGATACATCACTTGTGGACATTGTTTAATTTCACTGTAATACCATCCATACACTGATGATGGCCATTTATTGCAAAACGGTTGAACCATTAGTATTAAAACTTTTATGACTATTGAAATGTACAATATTATTTGAAAATTACAGTCATAAGAAAGTGTGTTCTGTCTTCGCCTACAGATCAGCTATTATAACTAATGAAGAGGGGGCGGCTGATATCTATACTTGGGGAAGGCAAGGGTTGAGCTCGAGGAACTTTAATTAAACCCTCTCACCCATGCATCAACAACATCACATCATCTCAATGAATAACATTAGTCTTTTCATCAGCAATAATGGAAGAACTCAAGAGGAAACAAAGGAAGAATATGATAAATACATTGCACATTAATAATTTTACATCTTCTAACACATATAATAATAATTGGGCGCTAAATAATAAGTTTAAAAAAAAAAAAAAAAAAATAAATAAATACCTAAATTGTACAATCACTATCGTAATTATTTGCAGTTCTATTTTCACTGGTATTGAGTTGTTCTAGATACTTGATAAGATTCTGGAGGCCAAACAGTGTGTTATAGTCGAGCTCGTTGAAATCCTTCGGGTTTCTCTCGTAGGCGTGCGCGAAATCCACCAGTCTGATGTCCAGGAGGTCTCGCGGCTTTCTGATTGGTCGGCTTCTGTCTCCTTCGTAGACGATGAGGAGGGAAGTGGCGAAGAGTTTGAAGAGCTTCTGTCGCTCCATCCAGTGAGTGAAGTAGTAGAGACGTTCAATGATGGGTCCGATGATGTCTGAGTGGTTCATGTCTCCATTCACAAAGAACTTGCGCAGAGCTGTAGAGAAGAATTAAATAGAATACTTGTATAATGTATGGATATTTATACAAACATGTAGTGAAAAAAAAGAAGAAAAAACCCAACAAAAAACAACAACAAACAAACCAAGCCCCCCCCCCAAAAAACCCAACAACTTCAAAACACACATGCTTGGTTGACTGAATTCATATATCATGTCATTAAAACAAAACAACAACAACAACAAAAACAAAACAACAACAAAAACAAACAAACCACAACAACAAAAACAACAACTTCAAAACACACATGCTTGCTTGACCAAATTCATATATGTGACCGGTTTTAGGAAAATCGGCCTAAACGCGGCAAACAATTTTTTCAGTATCACCGGGTAAAGCCTTATGGGTCGATTATTTTTTGAAAAAAATTTTATGGCAGAAATGGATAGACACCAGTTAGCTCTAGCTTATGACGCTGTTGTAAGCTCTGGCATGCTCTAGAACTCACACTAGGAGGCTAGAAACACTAGCCGGTTGGACTCGTGTACGGAGAGTTGCTAAGAAATTATTGGCGGGCTTTTCACTAACAGCAGGGAAAAAACTGTAGCTAACTAATTCACTTACTATTCTACATAATTCACGTACTCACGCAATTCTCGTCATCATAGTTTCTTAAGGAGCCCTGCATTAAGCCTTTTAGACTTCTTTCAATCCGCCTGTAACCGATTTATTCCATAGTGTCCCGGAGACACGCAGTAATAGTATACGGACACAAGGCACGCCCCCTGACCTTAGCAACGCCTTTACCCGACGTTTTTTCGAAATCAGCAATAATAAGCTTAGCAAAACTACTGAAGTGTTGTAGTGCGTAGGGCGAAGACGGCTTGTGCTACAGCTTTCAAATTAGGAGGAAGTCATCCCAAGGCCCCGTGCAGCCTACTGGTAGAATAAATTAGAAAACTTTAGATGCCGCGTTTAGGCCGATTTTCCCAAAACCAGTCACATATAAAACAACAACAAAAAACAAAACAACCAATAAAACAATTCAAACAAAAAAAGAAAAACTTCAAAAAAAAAACACACACACACACACACACACACACATGCTTGCTTGACGGACCTCATTATATGCTTGATGAAATTTAAATGACAAATTGTGTATTTAAAATCTTACAAGCATAATGTAAAACAAACAAACAAACTGCAACTCTATTTGGGGAAGAAGGGAACAGAAGGTTCTTGCCAGAATTTACATTTGGTCGTACAAACAGAATATACACCGTCTCTTGTGCATTGGTTAGTTTCCCGCTACTCACCCTCCAAAGCTCCGCTCACGGATTGGCTGCGCTTGTACTCCTTATCGTAAAACACGTAATCATCCGTCGTGTTCTGGTAGACCTGCACCAAAAAAAAAAAGAAGAAAAAAAAAAAAAAAGAAAAAAAAAAGAAAAGAAAAAAAAAAAGAAGACTTTTTCACATAATAATTGTCCAGGCCTACCCGGACCCTATGTGTACGAGATAAGGTGTCATCCAATAATGCATGAGCTTTGAACTTGTTAATTGGTTGTTTGTGTAGCTACTGATTGTTTGGCCCTGCCCAGTCTCTTCACTGTCTGAGTTCTGTAGCATGCACCACCCACTAAACCCAATGATATATCACTCTTTTTTTCTCCTGTTTTGTATTCATTCCCTTTTTGTTGAAAAATCTGAAACCTAGCTGCTCCAAACTCAGTATCTATACTTAACCTATCTCTTTAGCTTTGTCTTCATAGTAGGCATAGTTTATCTATTTTATCTATCAGTAGTCACTCTAGCTTGTACTTAGCCTAGCTAGCTGTGGTTGCTAATCGTACTGCTCAAATCTAAATAAATAGATAGAGCTGGTCCTTTGCATTGCTCATCACCAGCTGGGAGGTGCCTTACAAACCCCCCCCCCCCCCGCGCACAATAATATTAAAAACAACAACAACAAAAAACAACACCTTTGCATAATAATATCACCATTCATTTCATTTCACACTTGCTCCAACATGTCGCTGAATTAATGATTTGCTCACCCTCATGCCTGTGACTCTGAACCCAATGACCTGCTCACCCTCATGCCTGTGACTCTGAACCCAATGACCTGCTCACCCTCATGCCTGTGACTCTGAACCCAATGACCTGCTCACCCTCATGCCTGTGACTCTGAACCCAATGACCTGCTCACCCTCATGCCTGTGACTCTGAACCCAATGACCTCCTGCAGAGGGTACTTTCTTTTCTCCTTGTCTATCTTGTCAGAGTTGGCGTAATCGTCCCACACTCTCCGCCCCAACTTCACGTCCATGATGCACGGCTTGTGGAACTTTGACACCACGTCTTCCAGCTTCATGAACTTGTCTAGCAACAACAATGGAGTCAAGGACAAACCTGTACACGAACTCTGACCTCTGGCTGAGATACTATGAGTAAGTTATGTAATTAGCAGAAGGTAATAACGGACCGAGGAAGATAGTAGAAATGGAGGCAAGAGCACGGCTGCATTCAAGGGAGAGGGGGGCGGGGCTGCATTCAAGGGAGAAGGGGCGAAGGCGGCATTTGCCTTTCTAGAAATACTTCAGTACTATATTGGAGCTAGATTAAAACTTTCTTACCTAAAGGGGTCTGGAAAAAAGCAAAGGAAAAATGTGAAAAAATCTTAGTTGTTGCCGGAAATCGAACCCAAGACCACTGGCTTTAGCCACCAGTGCTCTAACCACTGAGCTACGACAACCCTCGACTTCCAACACCCTCACATTTCACCTTTATACTGTTGAGTAGTACCACTTGCTGCAGTATTGGAGCTTCTGCACAGTTCTGCATATGTATGTTTTTAAGCACTAAGAGTGTCTCTTATACAAACAGACTCTGTATTTCACTCTCATTGCTGCTACTAAAATCTAAGAAAGTTGTTTTTTGCCTCTCCTAGATTAGTTTTCTGTTTGCAGCCCAGCAAGACAGGTGGGAAAAATGTAATGGTTGTAGGGGGTAGCCAATTAAGAAAGGTTTCTATGACAGGTAGTAAACTAAAGTGCAGTATTGAAGTGTTATGTAATTAGGAGAAGGTAAAAAAGATTGAAGAAGAGAGTAGAAAAGGTGATGGGATGGGGTGGGGTGGGGGTTAAATGGAAAATGAATGAAAAGGTGGTAAGCACTAGGATAAACACTGCCAGGAAACCACACCCTTTAATATTTAAATTTAAAATGCACTACACGAAGTATCTTTGTGTGCACACACCCTCCTCCTCCCTAAACTCCACCCACTATCACACCAGGATACGAGTCTCCCCAGCTCTGTCCATTATCTCGAGTGTCCCGTGATACTCTGGCACCAGTTCCCTCAGAACCGTCACTTCCTGGGGGGCGCCGGCAAAGTGCATGCCAAAGATGCTCTTGTAGAATGTGATTTCACGAGGTCCTTTAGGAGGAGGGGCCGGTTTGTAGACGATATCCTTCTGTCCAATGCAGCGAAGAAACCCTGGCAATTAACACAATAATTAATATAGCTTCCATCTTTCAATGATTTGGTCATTCTCAGCTGAAATAATTATAATAATAGCAAATTTTTCTCTTTTTAAAACTTAACCTGACATTTCGACTGACTTCGGCAAGAAGTCGAAACATCGGGTTAAGTTATAACTAACTATATTGGCTGTTAAAAAGAGAAAAATTTGCTACTTACTTCCATCTTTTAATTGCTTTTGAGGTATTCTAGTATTTGTTCAAAAACGTTTCTACCCCAGGAAGTTTTGAAGAAATAAAGTTGACAAGTGAATATAGTACCATGTTAAAACATAGTAAACATGTCTCTCTAGTAACTATAGCAACCATTGGTATAGTACCTGTATAATTCACAGAGCAGTGTTTACTGTAAGTTTGGTTAACATGAACTAAATTGGTTTTACTTTATTTAAAAGGTAACCAGTAGCAACCCTCCATCACACCTTGATACTAGTACAAAAGGTAACCAGTAGCAACCCTCCATCACACCTTGATACTAGTACAAAACAAAGTGTTAATTTCAGCACACCAGTGGCCCAAAACCACCCCAAAATGCTTCTTTTTCCAATTTTTTTACAACTTGTACAATTGTATTGACTGAATAAAAGTTGATGAGAGTTCATTGCGAGGTACAGTTGGTGTATAGTATTAGATAATGAAGCCAACACTGGACACATGCCTACAGTATATAGTGTATAGTCACATGATCTGTAGATTGACACAACTACTCCATTCACTTGAATAAATTTAGCTATTAGACAATATAATTTAGAGAAAATAATATACAAAAAAAAATAAAAAAAGTAAACATTGAAAGAAAGTGTGCATGGATTACGTATGGGTATTACTTATTTTTAAACACGTATTATTGCCACACCTTACCTAATCTTCCATCCACGTGTTTCTGTCCTCCCACCTGGTGTGGTAAAGGGATATATCCATCTGGTATCATCATCAGGAGGTGGAGTGCCTCTTTGGTCAAACTCTCCTTGTCAATCTGATCACAGCAAAATACACAATAATAATTATAATAATATAATAATAGTAATAATAATAATTTCAACAAAAATAATTAGTAACCAAAACTAATAATAACAAAAACAACTTGACAAAATTGCACCATGTGTACACACAAAGTTACATAAGTTCGCTATTCTTGATGTTGTACTAAGTACATAAAATAGGTAAAGGGTTGCTGTTTATACTGATAGAGAGGGATAAGAAGCATGTGAGTAATATGTTATAAATTCAATTATGTAAGTATATATTATGTGACACCAATAACACTAATCCAACATGAGCATATCAAATATAATAATACCGTTACCGTTATGCTAATTAATCTTTCAACCGGGCACAAAGGATGCTGGATGCAAAAATCACATTTCATTACCAAAAATAATAAAAATAAAAAAATAAAAAAATAAAAATACTCCAAAAAGTATTTAAATACTAATAATACAAAATCACTTTCAGCAAACAAATACAAAATCACTCTCCTACCTGCACCTTTACCGTTTTTATTTTATTATTTTTTATTTATTTTTTTAAATTTAATTTTAATTTTTTTTTTTTTGGTAATGATAAAGGTGTTAGTAAGTTGCCCATTCAAAAATGTATGGGAAAAATCGCTGTTCAATTTGAAATCGCACGGGGAAAGTGAAATAGCATGTAACAATGAAATAGCACGGTAACTAAGTGGAAACTAAGTGAAATACCTCGGTAGCTAAAACAAAGTTCCAGCAGAAGCTAATCCTGAAATAAGGAGATAGTGAGTGAACGATACAGTATAGCTACAATTGCAAAAGACTTTTAAAAAAGCTGGCCTACTATTAGCGAGTGATAGCACGGGTAACCTGTGCTATTAGGAATCAATAGCACTCGTAAAGCAATTGAAATAGCACTCGGCTTCGCCTTGTGCTATTTCAATCGCGTTACTCATACTATTGATCCCGAATAGCACTGTTACCCGAGCTAGTACTCATACTAACACTCACTTATTTCACCTTAATTAACCCTTTCACCGGCAAGTTTATTTGACATTTTGAGGATTTTTGTATAAATTTTTTTTATAAAAATTCAGACATAGTATGGACTCCATAGCAACAATAGAAAAAATTGTTGACAATGAGCCAAGAATTAATAAAAAAAAATATTTTGGTTGCTTAGCAACAACTTTATTATGTAAACCACAACTGAACCACTTATCACCCACTTAGAAAACACTTGAGAGCTACCTATGTGTCCATATCAATTATGGTAAGAAACTGACTTTCTACTAGTTTTATATTATTAGTAGCTAAATTATGAGTTTAAATTTTACAGTAGATTGACCAAAGAACAATGTAATGTTGGAAAAATGTCGACATGAAATATAAGGTGAATATGTAAAAAATTTTACTGAGAAAAGTTGACTAATGTATGATACTTCTTGAAACAAATTCTTTGTGCAGCTACACATAGAGGAACCTTGCAGTATTCACATTGAATCCTTGAATCATGACGGTGACCTACAGTAGGTAGGGATTTCTTACTAATCAAGTCCAAACAAACCACACATCTCCCTTTGTTACTCATTTGCATTGGTCAATGGCCAAGACTAGGATTGAGTCTATCAAGTTGAACATGTTCAGATGAGCGAGGTCGTCCACCTGCACGTTGCCGTGAAGAAAAAGAGTCAATCAATGGAGTTGCTAATTCAATTACAAAAGAAAGCATGTCTCTTTTTTTTCTTCCTCGCTGCTGATGATCTTCTGGCTTTACCATCTTTTCCAAACAAAAGCTATTCAGTATTGACACTTCCAAGCAATAAAAAAAAAATTATTCGCCACCATTTCTTGGATTTTCTCCCAACATTGTAATAGCTGTCGAGCTGGTCTCCCCTGTCTACTCCTCGCATGTGCTTCTGGTAGTCCGGTAAGCAAGGAGGGCATGCAACATCAACCTGACCACCATCAGCCTGCTTTCTCTTAACAGTAGGATCACCTGTACGTTCACCAACATGTAATGTTGATAAAAAGAACAGAGTTCTCTTGTCAACCCATGAACAAGCCAATAAAGGGCAGCAGTTTTTATTTGAGGAAATTTTGACGACCAGTACCATTCTAACCTAGGAAGCTTTGTGATTCCCATGCATATCAACAAACAACAAATGCTTTCATCTCATCTACTGTTGTATTTGTCCAAGTACGACAACTGGGGTTGTTTTGAACAAAGAAATTAGCATCCTGATTTGTATCAGTCACAATGCAATCCCACACTTCATCTGTAAAAAAACGGCTGAACAAATCTTGAGGAGTACTTTGAGAAGCAACATCAGGAGACACAGGGCCAGGTACCATTGTGTATGGTTGAGTATAAGTGGGTTCTTGTTTCTTCCACTCAAAGCCAATTTCATTCAACACAGCAATAGTAGCTGCAGATAAATTGCTACTTCTGACACTTCCAAAGCGTGTTCTGCTACCACTAGCAAATGATAACCTTCCTGCTCTTCTCACTCTGTATTTTCCTCTACCTCTACCTCACCCTCTCTTTCCCCTACCTCGCCCTCTCTTTCCTCTACCTCGCCCTCTCCTTCTGCTACCTTGCCCTCTATTTTTAGGCCTTCGTACATTCATCTCACCTCTTGAACCCACCAATGAGTGAAGATCTCAGTTATCAGATGAAGTTGACAGAGGAATCTCCATATTTGGAGCAATAATAAAGCAGATTTTTCTACGTTCTATGACGTTTGAACCGATCGTTAATCGCGAACGGTTGCATTTTTATGCCGATTGGCGCCATATGGCGCTTATGCCGGTGAATGAGTTAACCCTGCTTGTATTTTACTCTTATTGCACTACTAAAATCTAAGAAAGTTGTTCTTGCCTCTCCTACAGGAAGTCTTCACTGAATTGATTCACACCTCAATACTCTCCAGTCCAAGCAAATACAAACAAACACACATACGTACATACTGCATACGATAGTGGCATGTATACATTACAATAGAACACACACTTTCACTAATAACACGCATTGTGTTAAAAGACAAGATGGCACTAATTGACAAGTCAGTAGACGTAGACATCGCTGAAAGGCTCGTCACCTCTGACCCAACTACTCATCTGTCCACGCTTTACCATACAGATAGCTATTACATATCCAACATCGTCATGACTAAGTACAATAGTGACACAGACTAGTGCTATAGAGAGCAACAGTCTCCTCAATTCATACACATGTACTTCTCAGAATGTTATTTGAAGTTCATTCTTTGAGTTGCTGAACTTAATATTCCGTACATTGATATTAAATTGCACAATTGTGTGATATATTGGAAAGATAAACACATGTACACCCACGTATAATTAATCAGTCAATAAATTAATTAATCAAAGTCAATTAAGTTTCACAAACAAATGCTACAGTTACAATACACACAACTCTCATGAGTCCTGTACAGACACACACGCACACACACTAAATTAAAGTTGAGAGATACCAGACTTCAGAGGGTTGATAAACTTCTGTAAACCTTGTCAGACATTTAGACAAAGGCTTCGTTCAGTTTATGTCTACGTAATGTTGCTACAAGGACACTTGTACAGATGTACATACATCAACACCCAGCACCTGTAAAAGTGCCAGCTTCACACACACAACACATGCACACGAAGAAAGAAAAAAAATAAAATTTCTCTTGTTACCTGCCGCTAGGAGGTCACGTGCACCTGGCAGAGCTAAGCAGGCACTGTGAGCCATGCAAGCAAAGCTCCTGGAGCCGGACTAGGAACTCGCAGGAGAACAGGTCATTCCTCAGAGCAAGTGGTGTGGGCACTGAAATCCCACCTGGACCATTGACGGTTCATGAGAAAAAGCCTTGAATTTGCACCCTAGCATACTCCAAGCTAAAGACACAACCACTCACACTCACACACACAATCTAGAACACAGGCCTGCACAAAGATAGCAGCTTCTGTTTGTTCAAACTGCTGTCTTCTGTATCCCCAGACTACCAGCTGATTCTGTGTTGATTTAAGGTGCCCATAGTAGCGAGACACAGGGATGTGCACATCTATGTAAACCTCCCTTACCAACTCAGGAATTCAAAGCAATTAAATAACAATTGAGATAATTAAACATGATCAACCTTAAGTAAATGCTTCGTTAAAAATAATACAATCTGCAATTAACAAGTTCCTCAACGCTTGCCAAATTGTTGAAACCTCAACTTCATTCGACCCCTTACCATACAGTGTCACAACAGGAACAACTACATTCCAGCGAGACATTCTGTCTGTCAATACTTCTACCAGCAAGTCAAAATGACAGTATAATGTGCCGCACTTTACCAATGAGCAGACATTTTATAGGCCTTTCCAAGGGGGCACTTTGACCCCCTGAAAATGGCTGTACCCATCCTGATAATAATGATGACCTTCATGGTGTTACTTGCCACATGGAATTTAGAATCCCCTTCCTGAAATTTCATAAATCTTAATTAGATCCTGTCAAGTTTGGTCCTAATGACACAGTGAACGGGAACACGTATGACTGAGGAAACGTGCACGCAATCACACATTTCATTAAACAACAACAAATTAATGCAAATTGCCAATCAAATTACACTCGGGGACTGATGTACCATTAGTAGCTCCAGTGTAAGTGCATATATGTATGAATGACCATGTGCACTGCCCCTGGTGATAATCCACTCATGTCACGATTATCATGTAGAGTGAGCACACATGTACATCTGTACAGTCACATGCTATTGAGCGTGTGCAGTTCTTTGACATATGTATGTATATGTGCGCATGTGAAAGGTGAATACTCGAATTGACTATATGAATAGCAATTCAAACATCACTACAGTTCAGTAGAACTTATTGCCACCACAATAGCCTACAGCCAACTCTGACTGGCATACACAGTATATACATATGTATGTACATAGTCTGTGATAATGTGTATGCCCCAAGGCAAGTGCCTCATAAAGCCCTTCAGGCTAAACATGAGGACAAAGTGCGGTAATGTTCTGGCAGATATATGAATGTGTGGCAGTATAATTGACCTGCCGGTGACCTCTACTGGTGACCTCTGGAGGTGGAATCCTGTATTTGTCTACATGTCTAGGAAATCCTGTTGCCCCAAAGGCTTCTCCGCCTCCTCATTCTCACTGATTAAATGCAAAGCAATTTCAATTAATAGTTCCAACCTAACAATACGCCACGCCCTAAACCTAGCGAAGGTTAGTGTCACTTAGCACTGGCAGTCCCATAACGTGTAAAATGTCAAAACTAATCACCTGAAGACAGCTTGTCCATGGAGTAAGCTTGCCCCACCTTGGCTACACCTCTTTAACTGGGAGGAAGCTTGCCCCTCCTTAGCCACACCCCTCCAGCTGGGAGGGAAGCTTGCCCTGCTTTGGCCACACCCTTTAACACGTTTTAAGCATTATTATTATTATTATTATTTAGAAAAATAATTCACTGCTGTCATTCTATAGAACATTATATTTATTATGGATATATCATATTGTAGACATATGCTGGCATACCAATAACATCTGCGTATGGCAACACAAACACAAGATACATACATACGCAGCTCAGAGGCTGCAATACTAACCAATCATTAAATATCACAATACCAAGTCCTAGGTAGGGTTGAGGGGGGAGGAGTTTCTACGACATTCAATATAACATGAAGGTTATGAAAAGTCATTCTTGATGTGGTACCGGTACTTTCAAAACTAAGTCAATGGATCAACTCTAAGCAGACGTGAGTGGTCCATTAACTTTAGTTTTGAAATAGGAATGTTAATTCATGAGATAGTGTTTTCTCTTTCAAACCTTCCAGGAACACATATTTCACGAATTTTAGACTTGTCACCACCACATTCTTCAAAAGCGTGTGCTCCAGCTATAAATAGCATGTGTGCCACCATTTAACAACAACTTCACATATGTATGTAAATTTACACGCAACACAAAACATGTTATGCGGTAATTGAATAGCACAAAAGGAAATCTACCGGAGTGTTGTGTCTCCTATCAGACACCATTATACCACCAAATCTGCTGTGGTTCAACAGGATTAAGTAAACAACAGATTACCTCTTCAGTCTTTGCATTGCTTTGCAGTGAACAAGAAGAGATTAAAAGTTAGCTTAGGACAAACACGTTACATTCACATGTACGCTACGCACGTATGTACCCAGCAATGGAAATATGAACAACATCTGAGTCATGCTGCAGGGAAGCCATGGATGCATCGATATCAATAGTGCCAATATCTCCATTGATAATGCATCACTCATCTCGGCCAGTCAGATGAGCGAGATGAAGTCATGTATTGTTTACTTTCACCTTCTGCCATCCATTCTCTAACAACATAGGCATTTCCTTATCCTTCAATCACAGACACGTCAATGTCTTGGACACAATAACACGGTATAGAAGAACTGACATAGAGCAATATAAATTTTAGAGAATGGAAAATTTCTGAGTACAAAATACTTACTGTTCAAAAAAAAAAAAAAAAAAAAAAATCATGAATGTAAAATATCACCACGCCCTCAACTGTCGTGCAAATCTTCTCCAATACTACCAGATAATCCACTTCTCCTTCCAACTCAGAAACCCATTGAACCTTCATTGAACTATAGAACAGTTTCAGCGCTGACCATCCTTTACCATATTCCCACCAGCTAGCACATGTGTACATATATATATATATATATATATATACACAGTCTACTCATAAAGCAAGTCCAACAAATGGTGTCATAACAAGTATCTCACCATCGTGATGTTCAATGTTGCACTAGGGTTATCACTATGGTCTTCCACACCCACACACACATACGCACACACGTTAGAACTGATGGTATGAGGAGAATAGACCTTTCCTCACAGCAAATGGTGTGGGGACCCAAAGTCCCACCTGGACCATTGCTGTTTCAATACACATACACACACACACTTCCATGATGGAACTGATGATTAATGAGAGCTTCCAATGCAGGAACTAATGAAGCACTAATGGTGCGAACCCTCAGCGCTACTATACACTAGCTAGAAATCACAAAATCATCTCTAACCAACAGAATACTTCACTAATCAGATGTAAACGTCATCTTCATATGAGAAGTTAAACAGCCAGAGACACCCGCAGGATATATTTCAAAGCGGAACTACATTTCAGCATTTAGTTAAACTTCCCAGCATAGTACAGTGGACAGCAAGAAATCAATTGCTCACGTGATTACGTGATGAAAGGTGCGTTATCCACAAGAGCCAGAACCTACACAGAGCTGACGGCTTGTGCTTGCTCAATAATCAGCCCGAAATAAAATAAAAAGTAGCACAACAAAAGGTTAAGTTATTGTTTTGAGTAAGTTCATACCTAAATCAATAGTTAATTGTCAGTAATCTCCAAAATCAGAGCACGACAGACAGGACGACTCTATACTCTCTCACGCATGTGCGATGAGGGTTTGAAATTCAATAGAAATAAAATCCAAATTGACTTTAGTGCACTCACAGTATAGGATAAGAGACTGGCACACAGACAGACAGACAGACACACACACACACAGTGTAATATCCCAGCCCTCCAATTATCACATGGGCCCAAACTTTGGGTTCAGCCTTAAGAGTGAATTTCATTCCTTGACAGAATGGCTGTACACTCTACCACACACACATTTCTTCCCAAATTGATTAATTGAATTTCTCTGCCAGAATGAAGGCACCCTCACACATTTCTCTAATTTAAAGAACGGAATATATGTAGTATCCCTTTCCATACGTCAAAACTAAAATATTAAATAAAAATAAAAAAACCATAAAAAGACTTTATTCTAACATTTGTCAATTTTAAGTTCCTCTTGTAGAAGCCAGCATGTCTTGACAAGTCACTTCCTTTGAGTCCTGTTCAACATGCCCAGTAGGCAAACACTATGAATAGCATTATGTAGAAAACCACCTTTGTTTTCATTCCACAAAATATTATGCATAAAGGCTGTTGTTGCTAACTGCTGTCATTGTGTGTGTGTGTATGTATGTATGAATGTATGTACGTATGTACATAAGTATATATGAGCACATGTTCAGGATGTATATGTGTGTGTATGCGTGGGCATAGGGTGGGCCATACGTGTAACTATATTGAACAACAACTAAAAACAAAATTTTAATGAAGCGAAAAATCACTAGAAAAAAGTTGCCTGGATTTCAATTATAAAGTCCTGCAGACAAGAAAGTGACAGAGATCAGACAGAAGGTCAGAAATTAGCATTTCTTTTAAATGAGTAGAACAAAATAGAACCCTAACAAAATTGATCTAGAAATTTGTAAACAAGAAGTCAGATGGTAATACTTCAAAACTGAAACCATTGCACACACATAGTCTGTCATCCATGTTAACCTCCTCCGTAAGACATTGTTAATTAATCTACTTAGTCTAATACATTGTTGGAATAAAATTAAGAATTATTCTGCAGCTTGTAAATACTGACTGTATACACATAGACTTCACTTGGTGCCTGTTCTAACGGGAGATATAAACCATGTGAAGTTCATCAAGTTAAACAAAGACACATTCTGTAAAGCATAAGTAAAATGAAATAATACTATATGGAGTCACCTCCAGTCCAATTTCATAAAGAAATGGATATATTCATTGAGTGGAATGTAAAGTTGAAATGAAAGGTCAATGGGAAGATGTTGCCTGGACTGGTATTATAGTATCGGTGAAGACAAGGAAATGTCTCCCTCTTACATGCCTAGATTGTAGATCAGAGAAACCAGACTGAAGATGGAGTTATTAGAGAAATGCATAAACAGATTCTAAGGATAACAATATCTCAACAGCTACAATCAACAGCGCTGAGAAACTCTCTTGAGGTGAAACCAAGAGTGAATTTCTTGCACCAAGAGTGCTAATTTATCTGCATACCACGTCTTGTATGCTAGTACTGGTTTAGGCCCTGCCTATCGCTGACCCTGTAATTACTGCTTGCTGCACCTTGACCTCACACTTACCTTTGTACAGTAGTTCCACAACAGGGAACTACGTAGGATTAAGTGACATGTGCTTTTCAAAACATAATATGTATCTCTTGAACATCTCTAGCTCCATAAATGGGTTCATTCCTCTGTACTCTAAATGACACTGAGTGAGAGTATGATATAATCTCTCACTTTCTTAATTTGTTAAGTGTGAATTATAATACTCCTCGAAGGACTAGTCGTGTAGTTACGGACACCTGGACACTGAGCATTGCAGCTGCAAATTTCACCTAGCTATTTCTATCCAGAAAATTTTGTTTGGGAGGGAAATTCGACAAGTCCACCATCTCTATATATATATATTATTCATTTGATACAGGAGAATATCACTCGTCTGATTGGCGGTATTTACGCTCGTGCCTGCGGCACTCGCGTAAATACTGAGCCAACAGACTCGTGATATTCTCGGGTATCCAATGGATAATAAATTTATTAGGTACTGCTCATGCGCGAATACCTTGGTAACATTCTATAACCTAGGGGGACGTAATAACCCAACGTAATAACTATGAACACAGGTGATATGGAAAAATATTGCCCTAAGCCACATCCTGTTTACTTTAATGCATTTTCTATGTGGCAACAGTTATCAGGCTCTGTTCAGTACCTAATAAATGTACAATATTAAGTTACAAAGTAACAATTATGCTTCACAAAGCCCTTGAGGCTAATCTTGAGGATAAAGTGTGGTATTGTTTGGCAAATATATAAATACACCTAGCAGATTCTTGTTTCTCTTTAGATCAGTGAGAATAATTAGCACCAATTAATTAGAGTTAATGCTAGCGGTTTAAGATGAGATGAGCCGAATGGTATACTGCACATAACATGCAAATATTTGGGGGAAAAGCTCCCTCCCTACCGTTATTAGATAGAACCCTGGTACCCTTGCACAGGCTAAGATTTCTCACGTACAGTCATATGGTTTTCATTCGTAATGTGCTAAAGTAACCAATCCTTTTATAGGACTTCTATTAGAGTAAACAACATTACGCGTATTCCATCTTTTCTAAGATCTCATGAAGAATTAAAGAAGTGGCTTGCCTGATAGGGGAAGGGATGTGTGAACTTAAAAGGGAACAAACAAAGTCTTCTGCTTACATACATAATGTGAAAAGCAGTGGGAGGAAGCATCAACAACAACAACAACAACAACAACAACAACAACAACAACAACAACAACAACAACAACAACAACAACAACAACAACAACAACAACAACAAGAGTTGATAAAAAGAAGAAGTTGTACTGTATCATAGAGCTATTTAAGAACGAACCTAAGGCCCGAACCCTCAGTGCTACTAAACACTATTACAAAATCATCTCGGAACAAAAGAATAATTTATTGTCAGGTATCAGTTTAACTGGAGCAGAGAAAACGGTAGATGTAAACGCTGTCTTCATAAGAGTAGAAGCTGAACAGGTCAGAGACACTCACTGGTATATATTTTCAAACGCGCAACTCCACTTCCAGTACTCTATTAACTTCCCAGTATAAAGCAAAACCATCGTAGGCAGCAAGAAATTATTTGCTCATGTTATTACAATATAATGATAGGGGCATTACCCACAAAAGCAGGTACCAATACTCTGAGCTGACAACTTTGAGTTTCCTCAAAAATCACCATGAAATAGTAGCACAATAAAAGGTCTTAAAATTGTCATGCTGAAAAGTTCATACCTAAAGGAACGGAAAAATGTCAGCAATCTCCAAAACCAGAACGTGACAACACACTGACTGATGGACAGGAAGGCTACTGTAACCTTCTCGGGCATGCACACTGAGGATAAATAAAATGGCTCCTTCAATGGACGTTCCTATGGTTCCCAATTCACACAGGGGTGTTAATTACTGGCCTACTATGGAAAGAAAAACAAAAAAATAATTTGTACAGTGTTCCAATTCATGCACACCTAATGTTTAATGAATGAGATGTATGGAATTTATTGCCAAAGTCCCTCCTCTGCACAGACACAAACAATGGCACCAAGAACACAAACAATGGCACCAAGAATAACATAGTGGCAAAAACAAGCACATAGTAAACAACACACTGTGAAAAAAATTTCACACATGCACGCGCACACGTAAACAAACACATCACACAATCCTCTTGATCCTCTCTACAGGCTGAACTATGCGTGTTAGAATGTGCACTCTTACAAATAGCGACGACACATTAATGCTGGTGTATGCACACGTGTGCGTGCGCGCGTGTGTGTTAGCAGCACGGAATGAATGAATGACATGGTTTCGTGTTAGCCCTGACCTACGTACGTACGTATGCCCAGCTTGTCATTACTGTTGTTAGTTGAAACATTAATATTCAGCATTGCAGACAACCGCGTGACCAAAATTACGGCGACAATTGCACATAATTCGCACACATACATAAAACACCCACCCCTGTTCGCTGACACAAGCACACACATACGTATCATCAGGGCCCCAGTTCAGCATCAACATATGTAAGATCAAGCCTCCAAAGATATATTATCAAAATATACTTAGTAAACACCATCACACCACTAGACTCATTAACGAGATGTGTTGTCACTACTTGCTGGCTTTACAATAACTAGCAATCCTATCTTCTCACAAGTTTACTGCTGCACCTAAGCATTCAAATATACCAGTGTCAATTTCCTGCACGACACAACAACAAGCTGGATAACAATCCAAACTATGAGTGATAGAGGGTTATCCTTCATTAACACGGATGGACAGAAAAACATCCTCATCATACTCCATACATAAATTCAACAACAACATAATGAACAAATGTGATTTGTTTCTAATGAGTGGCCAATACTACTTATGTAGGTTTGGCTGAACTTGAACACGGTATTAATACTATATCTATTTCAACTTAAAACACTGTCACCTCCCGCCCCCACTAATCAAGCACTAAATCTATCCGAATGATAGAGTGTCGGCAGATTGTGCAAGTACTAAGGAATAAAGTGCCATTAATTAACAAGTGCAAAGTTGCAAATTAGAAATCTTTAAATAAATTGTTAAGTTAGTCGAATGAAAGTAAACCAAAGCTAATGACCACAACAAAACGGTAGAAAAAACAAACAAGTTGCAAAGATTCTAAGAATTCCAGATAAAACTTGGCACCCCGCGCTTACCTTGTGTTCTATGCAGCCAATGAGCTTGTCTATTCTACCTTCAGTGACTACAGACTCCACAGGTACTGTAGATTGGCTGGAATAATCAGCTGTACTTGGCGTAGAAACACCTTCACACTCAGAACTGCCTCCTTTCCCAGAGCCAGACCCTGCTTTCACACCTTTTTTCTTCTTGAAGGTGGCCATTACAGGATTCAGCTTGGGTCTGGCCACATCAGGATTGGAATTTTCAATGCCAGAATCGCTCTCGAGGTCCGACACTTCGCTGTAGTCGCTAGCGCTGGCTATACTGCTACCTGTACCGGGTATACTGTTCGGACCCTTACTTTTGGCTACTGCGATCTGCTCTCCGATACCCAGTGAAAAGTTTTCGATAATCTCCTCTATTTGCTCATCTACCAGAGCTCTAGGGGATCCTTTTTCTTTGCTTTCCCAGGTCTTGACGGACTCAGGTAAAGTGGCAGCTTCACCGCTTTCACTAAGCACTTTCAGCTGGGCGTCTAGAACGCTGTGAGACTCGCTCGCTTCTCCCGAAGACGTGACAGGAGCCATAGAGGGAAGCAGCTTACATAGTTGTTCGTCTTCCATTACTTTTTCCTATATAATGTCAATAATGAATCTACTCACACCCATAATTATCTATTGTCGCATTGATCCACCTACTACGGCAAAGGTGGGAACTAATTCGAATATAGTGACGCACTGGCACGCCCCCCTTTATTAAATGCATGAGGTGGGTGTGGTGGTGATGAGCTGCACATTATTGCCGTAAAAGGAAATGGTCGTCAACGTGTTTACACGTGGGTGAATACTAGTCTCGCGGGCCAGACCCTTTACCCAATAGGAAGAGAAAGAAAGAATCTGGTCAAGTTCACGTATGCGTTTGGTCTTGCACTGTCAGCACAAGTGTAACCACTGCGGTAATATAGCTTTGATTACGCGGTAATCATGGTTCAGGTGATTTTAGCGCGCTGAAATTACTGTCGACATGGATGTAACTGCAGCGGTGGCGGAGAGTGCTCGAGTATTCGGACTTACACTGAAGGAGAAACAGTTGGAAGCAATCATGCAAGACGTTTCTGGCATAAGCAGCAATTCATTCCTACAGTTCCATAGAAACCAAGCTAAATTTGCGCGCGAACGTCTCTGTTTATATAGTGCGGTCACTGTCACTTAAAACCAATTACCGGTCCGAGAAATTCCAGGACCAGTGAGACCAAACGCATACGTGAACTTGACCAGACCCTTTTCTTTCTCTTCATATTGGGTAAAGGGTCTGGCCCGCGAGACTAGGTGAATACTGGTGGAATAAGCATGCACCTTTTAGATAGAAAAATGCACTCCGTAAACTGCGAACTTTAGAAGTTGGGTCGTAGCGCGTTCGTGACATATTGTATGTAACTTCACCTTGTTAAACCCACTACTAGCTCATTAGTTATTCCTTCATTTGCGTGACATTTTTAGCTTAGTCAATTAGCTTTTTTTTTTTTTTTTTTTGAAATGATATTAATGCCAATAAGTTTGCATAGATAAGTCCCACATTTCAATCTATGTCATGAAACAGAATGATTTATTCAGTTATTCATTGACTCTAGGAATCATGGTGTATTCATAAACATAGCAGCCTAATAGATGCAGAATCCCTGCCAATAAGAAAGTTTATGAGAATCTGAGTGACAGGAATGGGTTAGATTAATGACGGGTAAGGGGTTCATATACACTTAGGTCAAAACTAGTGAAATTTATTAAAATAATTTGGACATTAATTTATTGAATGAAGAGAATAAATTAAAATGTGTGCAGTTCTTTGACAAAATTGCCGGCATTGGTATCCTTGAACATTATACATTTTCAACAAACTTGGTTTGGAGAAGATAAGGGGGTGGGGGGCTAGCCCTCTCAGTTTCCACCCCTGGATCCTTCACTGATGAGTGGGGTATAGTAGTGTACACTATTTCCGCCTTATTAGAGTAAAGTATCTGATAAGTACGTATGAAACAGTTTGGAAACATGGAGAAAATTATATGCAGATGTGAATGAAAGTGTATTATGTAGTAGTGATGACTTTTACCGAATGGAAAATGAATTTTACTGTCATGTTTTCAGCTCTAGGATAGGTCACATCATATCATTTCTGTTGATGATATAATTATCTTCATCATCATTCTTAATTTTATCGTTTACAGGATCCATATTTCAGAAATTGTGTTGGCCTCAGCCTCTCCCTCCACTTCTCACTTCTTTGCCATAGTTACATGCCAGAGGCTTCCTCCAAAAAAAGAAAAAAATTTGTTAAGATTATACGTTGATAAGTAATTGAGCTAAAATATGTATACCTGTAGGAATGTAGCATCATGGAATACCCTAGTCAGTTATACTATGCATGCTGCTAATAGTTGCCCACCCACTTTTCAACTTGCTCCAGCCTGTCATACTAATTGTGATTTATTCAATTTCATATGTATTAGAAGCATCAAGAATCATGGCTACATCTCACATTGATAGCACAACTTAAACTTGAAGTAATCAAATGAAATATATAGTCCATGAATTATTTGTGATAAGGGTAATGGAAATTGGGGGGGGGGGGGCAGGAGGCACCTGTGATACGTGGTGCACCCCCTCACTTTTGAAGCACTTTCTATCACTCCTGTATCAACAGGAGCAAGAGGAAGAAATTAGATAATGGAGAGTAGCTATTGTGGAGAGGGCGATAATACAGAAAAGTGCAGCAAGATACACTATGAAGCTTAGAAGTATTGGTGGTTTCATCAAGTAATGATTGGTTGAAACACACACTTTTATTTATTCATTAAATACACTACCACTTACTCATCCCTCTCCATCTTTACTGGATAAAAAAAATTGCGTCCACACCGGCTTACTCCTCAGTTCTCCGACAACTATAAAAAAAATAGAAATGATTAAATTGTGTCCACCTTCTCTCCACTCCTCCCCTCTGCTGGATGAAATTGAATTTTATTCACTGCAAATTGTCAGCCTAAATGTAACAAATGCTCCCTTTCCACAGTCATACAGAGAAAACTTTAATTAAATTATATTAAATTACTTACCCCTCCACCCCCACTTCATAACAATGCGTCCAACTTCTCCCCTTCTTTTCCAATCACTCCTATCAGCTACACGAGACTACTTTCCCTGGTAGTACTACTCCAGAAGTTAAGTTAATAATAGATAATTAAATATGCATGAGGTGTATTGCTTATAGTTTTTATTTGTATGTGTTTTTTTCTGTGTGTGTGTGTGTGTGTGTATATTTCTTTTTTAATTACTTAAGTTTGTAGGGCCAGTTGGATTGCTTCACTGTAATAGAAGTTCACTCTAGAATGCATGAAACTGTGGAGCCTAGGCTGAGTAGCATTGTAGCACATATGAAATAACAATTATTAAGTCATTCTCGGCTGAAATAATTATAATAATAGCAAATTTTTCTCGTTCTAACTGCCAATGTTGTCAATAAAAACTTAACCCGACATTTTGACTTTTGCTGAAGTCCTCTTTCAGATATAAATATTATAATATGAGGGGAAGGAGGCTTATAGTGCACATCTAGCAGCATTTTTTTAATACTGAATTCCTAAGATAATGCCAACCTTTGTATCCACAAACTAATTTTATTTGAAGAATGCCCACGGCGCCTACCGCCTAGGTTTATTGTTGGGTCCAGCCATACTGGGTGAGGCTTGTTATACCTGTCTGGTGTCACTGACCCTATCCTTCCTATTGTATTGTCATTACCTGACTTACAAGGAGAAAAGATTAAAACCCGTAGTAGACTACTATTGCATAATAAATTAAGGACCCTTTCACTAACTCTGGTAGTATATATATTATATATTGTGTTTAGGTTTGACTGTGAAATTAACTCACATTATTTGAAGGTGTTATTGCAACCCCCTAGCTTACCAGTTCTCCTGGTTGATACAGCTGTCTTCCTCTAGTGTAGCCTACCCAACATGGAACAGCTGCTGACAGCTCTTAACTCTAGAGGTGGGTGTGAAGTTGGCTGTAGGGGGTTTCCCAAACCTCCAGCTGATTTTATAAGGCTAAAAAGTAGCCACCCTAGATGAAGTTGCTTATTAATTACTAGTGCTCATGAAAAACAACAACAACAACAAAACTTCCTAGATAGAGCCACAGCAGGTCTAAATTCAGGAGCCTGTCTAGCTGGAATACCATGGGTTTTTTTTCAAACCCCATGCATTGTTTGTCTTTATTATTGAGTTTGGAATAGCACTTTCTTAAACTGCTTCAGTGCAAGCTTTGTAATAGTGCAAACCGTGGGTGCATAGCTATAGCTGCTATTGTTCGAAAGGTGTTCTTCTGTGTAGCAGATGAAAATGCAAACTGGTGATACGTTCTTCTAAAGGGACAAGAGTAAGAGCAGTCTATTCTACCTACGTTATCCCAAGAAATATTTTGAACTTCACACAAGATTCAGCAGTACAGCACTGTTAACTAGTAGTTAAGTCATTATAGTTTCTTGTTAATAAAATTATGAATTGTTTCACTTTATTTATAAAATATATAAATTTTTATTGAAAACTGATGAGATGAATAGTAGTATACAAATACAAGTATAGTTGTGATCCAAGTTGAAGGTGGAGTGCAGCCTGAGTTGGTCTGACGGTTCCCACAGTAAATTCAGTAAACTCATCTATTAAAACAAAAAGAAATTGGCATAAACACAGCTGTTACAGTACAACGTAGTGGTAGTTAAATATGCATGGGAACATACATGGAGCTGCAAAAACACTCCAGGCAGCCAAAATACAACATACGAAGCAGATTATTCTAAGACTATGCTGATGTTACAGTTGGAGGTATTTGATCATTACTCAAAAAGATTCATAATCATTTTTGCAGTCAATATGTTTTACATTAATTATTAGCTAGGTGATGGCTCCAGTACCGATTTTGTTGTTAGAAATGTGTTCTGAATTAGGTGTTTGTGGCCCCTCAGGCTATAAGATGGGCCCTCACTGTGCTTGAGACTATACAACTAAGGTTCTTGTAACTGCAGTTACCTTTGAGGCAATTCTAAGCTTAGCGTACCCTGAGGTTCAAAAGGAATGTTTTAATTACTGTGTCAATTAATCTTCAATTAAAAATTATAGCAAACATTATTAAAAAAAAATTCTTAGCCAAATTTCTTGGAAAAGTGAAAAAGCTTAGTTTTCATCCTGGTGCCATAGTTTTAGGCATTCCAGAGGTTTTTTTGAATAAATAAAGTGATTTAAATACAATATTTTTTCTCCTCTTCTACTTCTTCCTCCTCTTCTCTTTATGACTCGTTTTCTATTATATGTATTTTCAAGACTTTTGATTGCTGTTGTACTCCATTTTCTTTCTGTTTACATAACATTTGAGAAACTTTTAATTGCAAGTATGTTGAATTTTCATAATTAGCTAATTGCCATGTCATTGTCCCTATGCCTTCCCCTCATTCATTCTTCAGGACTTTTAGTTTAGTATGTTAAAGCTAGAGCACATTTTTCCGTGTATAAAATAACTAGTTGAGAAACCTTCTGTTCCAATTACTTGAGGTTAACCCCCCCCCTCTTCCTTCAATTTCGTTATTGATTTTTCTATGGCATTTACTGTGGTGGTTGTAGGATGGTTGGATGTATTCAAAAGAAAAATACAAGATGCAGGAAAGAAAATCAATGGTAAACACTTTTTTATGCCTCTTGTTGGATTGAAATCACAAAATTTATAACAAAGTGGTTATATTTTGATTGGATTTGTTTGTATTAATTTAAATAATCTACCAATAGATCTTGGATCAGAAGGATGTACTTGTTATACTAACGTATATTTCTTTGTTGTAGCAATGAATATGAAGTTTTTAATACTTATACACATTTTCATTAGAGACTCTCTATTTTTTGTTCAGTTTGTGATCACTGTAATAAACATGGCAGCCCCAATTGAAATTTCAATTACTCATTCACTATGAATTGTGTTATTTTCTTATAATCAAATCTGAATTGGGTTTTCAAAAACTACTTTTAATTCCGTGATGGCAAATAGCAAATGTTAGCTACTATCACTTGTTTTTGAAGAGGGAATGCTCAGGCAGGGTCAACCTCAAATGAGTCAGGTTGTAAGGCTGGCCTCTATGCCCATTATGCTTGAAATTTTTAGGATTATTCTATTCTTTTATTATAAATAATTGTGTTACTATTCCACAAGAATTGTACATTATATATTCCATGTATTTTCTTATTATTCTCTTATTATTCCAATTAGAAATATCTGAAACAGTGACGATTGCAGCAGCTATATAAAGTTGGTACATTATGAAATGAATGGGTAATAGAATCAGTCCCTCTTACTGTTATACTGAATTACTCAATAACCAGTTGACCCCTGAAGAGGACTTTGGCAAGAAGTCGAAACGTAACTTATATAATATTATTGGCTGTTAAAAAGAGAAACATTTGCTATTAATATAGAGGATTCAATATAGCTAGATAATCTTTCAGTGAAAACCTTGAATATCCCCATATTAATGTTCAATGAATAGAGTAAACATGATCGGCTGTAGCTGAAAAAAGTTCAATTGTGAGAAACCTTACGGGTAAAGGGTCTGACTCCGCGAGACTACTATCGCAAGTCAGACTCCTTCCTCTATAATCCACACGAGACTATAGAAGCCCAGTCTCCCCGATGACTTATTTAATCACTCTCTTATGGACATAAGGAATTTAAAGTTCCTCTACGGCTACGTTTTAATGCTAAACGATGTATACGGTCCCCCATTAAAGTAAGTTGATACAGACCCTTTACTGTATGCGTTTGGTAAAGCGTCTGGCCTGCGGGACTAGTAAGTTGACGGTACGGATATGTCGAAGACTCCACACCTCCGTTAACCAGACGGTCTTTACTACTTTCATATTTCACTGAATTAAAAAAATTAGCTCTAGTAGCAACAAAAATTAACTTAGCGATACTTTAACACCATAGCTAGTTACTATTTATTAAAATTCACAAAACCGTATTATAAGATGCAATGTGGTGGGAGACGCTATTAGTTGCTACGTACTAAATTGTGGCAAAATATAAAACAATGCTATTCTTTATATTATTCAGTATGCTACTGGTCATTAAAGGTAATTATTAAACGTCGAAATATCTATCTAATGTATGTATTGTGTTTTTACTTATTAAAGACATTAAAAGTTTGACTGACTTAGTCCCAGGGAGGATTTCTCCACCAATTGTTATTGCTGAGGAAGGAAGCACATTTAATCTAACCTGTAGAAGTGATACTGTTGTTGTTTGGAAAAAAGTGGGAGAAGAAATAAGCCGGAGGCATATAATACATAAGAGGCACCTTATCATGTATGATGTTACAGTACAAGATACTGGTCGGTACATATGCATGGGGACGTACATGGAGCAGCAAGAATATGGGAAACGAAGTAGAATATTCCAAGACTATGCTGATGTTACAATTGGAGGTATTTGATCTTATTAAAAAAAAATTATAATCATTTTTGCTGCATACTGAATGAAGTATGATGTTAAAAAAAGAAGCAAATCAAAAGATCAACTTGTAATCATACTTCTGTCAAGATAGTCAAAAGCCGAAACGTTGTGTTTGTGATTATTGAAGCCCAGTTAGAACTAGATCTTATGTATCCAGCCAGTGAACAATGCTTAATACTTTTTTTTTAATAGACATACTTTTTTTCTTTGTAATTTGAATGTTCTAGTCCATCTTTGTTTGTTTTTTTTCTTCTTTACTTCATTTGTTCGATGAAAGACATCAGAATTTGAGGAGTGTAACTGGCAGTGGTAATTCTCAGGAATCCAACCAACTTTATTTTCTGTCAAAAATGTGCTTTCACCAAGCTGTGTACTTAAAGGTTAATGTCAGGTTTGTATTTTAGCTGGTGTAGTCATTGCTCTGTGAAAAGTTAAAATTATTAATTAGGTCCTTTAGGGATATACACTATAGAGTGCCTTTATCTTGAGTGCAGGAATACCTTAGCTATGTTGTGTCCTTCCAATTCAACATTGGTTAGGTGATGCGCTCCACTACCACTTTTGTTGTCAGGAATAGTTAATAGTAGCTATGTTCTGAATAGCCAGACACTGTGCAGCCATTGTTGAACGACTGAGTTTAGGGTCCCTCAGGCCATAAGAAGAGCCCTCACTGTGCTTGGGACACTACAATCTAGGACCTTGGGTCTGTAGTTACCTTAGAGGCAATACTAACTCTAGCTGACCCTGAGGTTCAAAAGGCATTTTTTAATTACGGTGTCCATATACCTTCTGGGTCTAGACGAAGCTCTATTTTAGTGGTCAGGCCAATAAAAGGTGTGGTCATGGGTGTGGTCAATACACAGAGATACGTACTAAAATGTGCCACTTCTAAGTAGACACATGGTTTAATCAAATAACAATGAATTATACACTGCAAGTAACCAAAATGACAAATAATTTTTCTATATGTGATCGTTGTTTCCAATGAAAGCGTTAAAACTGACCTCCAAAGTAGTTTTTTTCTCTTTGAACACATAACATTATCCAAAAAAAAAAGTGGTCTGACTATAGCCAGACCAGCCTATCCGTGTATGTACTTTAGCCCTGAAGTTGTCCTTTATCAAGATATTTTAATATTGATTTACTAATAATTAGAAGTATTATTGAAACACCAAGTGCAATTATAGAAAAGTCTAGACCTGACAGAGTAAATCTTTAGGTGTTGCAGCAAAATTTATCACAAACAAGGTGATTAAAATTTAGTTTTCTTACAGAAAATAATATTCTCTGTACTTTAATACCATTTTATTTGAATAATATTGTTACTTTAGTAAAAGATGACTCCTACATTACAAGAAATGAGAGGCGTGGGCATACAGTAAGTGGAAAAGAAGTAGAGTTGAAATGTACAGCAGAAAATGGTGCTGCAAAATGGTTTTATCGATCATTGAATACCATACCTATTGGATATAAAAATACACTTACTATAAATGCCAAACTGTACAATACTGGTTACTATATCTGCTTTGGATATGATAAAAAAAAGCAAAAACACTTCTCAGCAAGACACCTATTTAGTATATACTGTAAGTCTATTCAGCTAATTACTGTTTAAATATATTTACATCCTTGCCTAAGGACTAATCAAGATGAACATGTTTTATGACATATTAGCTATAAGCAATCAGAACCTGTAATCACTGTCTAGTGTTTGCATCATTCAATTCTAATGGTGGCCACGTAGGTAGAGTGGTTAGAAACGTCTATTTGGTTATTTAATCATTTAAGATAGGTGAATTTGATTGAAGATGAATTTATGAGCACCCAGTCTCGAAGGAATATTTTGTCAATAAGAAATATACAAAAGGACTGCAAGAAATTAATACACAGTTTCATTACTGGCCCAATAGCTAGCTAGCTATGATCTGGGAATGCTTTATTTTTCTTTCATTATTAAAAAACATACCGTTTTTGCTACAAAATATTGGCTTTAAATTCTATGTAGCTACACATGCAAGATCAATGACTATTTGTAGTTAACACGATGCACTTATAACAGTTGGCATGCTTTAGATCTCATTAATACTAGATATTTTAATTCTATTTATTTTAATAAAAAGTATGTTAGGCAATATTTTGCTTTAGTGCCCAAGCAAATTCATCCATTGGACATAGTCAAAAAAGTGGACTCTGAACTACAAATATTATGCAAAACATCGTCCCCTGCTAAATGGAAGCATAGCAAGAATAACATTGGCATGCCTAATGTTCAAGCAGACTCCACACGACTGTTAATAACAAAAGTTAAGGTGTCAAACAGGGGCGTGTACACGTGCAAAGGAACAACCAACAAAGGATACCATTTTTACTCTGTATCCACTCTCAAGGTTTTAGGTGAGTTAGCAGAGGGTTTAAATGTACTATATAATTCATTATTAATTTGCACTCGAATGTCCCCAGAAAGAAATATAATTAATGGATAATGGCATAATACTTCAATTCTCTCTCTGTTTAGGTTATTATCGATTAATAGTTGGTCCTACCGACATAGTAGCTAATATTGGAGATACTGCTAAATTCTTCTGTGAATCGACTACTTCTCCAGTAATATGGAAATTCCAAGAGGAAAAAGCACTACACAGTAACATGATACCTTTTTTCACTGAAAATCGGAATATATATGGGCTACAAATTATTGATGTTAAAAAACAAGATGCTGGAAAATACTGGTGCTACATTGACTATGATAACTTAATCAGTGTAGATGTGGGTACACTAAGAATACAAGGTGTGTTAATGTAAGGCTTTCACAATTATATTACTGTTATGAATTATTGTGATTAGCTACAGGTTAATAAATAAATTATAACATTATAATAACGATGATACACGTAAAAACAGTGCATTTTTTGAAATGTTACTTTTGGAAATTTTTGTCATTAACATGTAGAATTTGCTATACAGTATTTAATTTAAATTTATGTATATTAGTATCTATAATCTTGTAAAGAATAAACACAGGCAGCAAATTATAATACTTGATGGAAGATTATTAATAAATAATGCAAATATGAAAAAAATATTATTTTAAATTAATTTCTTTCTATCGTTGCTTGAAGACTTCCTTTACTTTTAATACTTTTTCTGAAGAAAATTATAACAATTAGAATGATGAATATACTTAAAGACTCATTCTTTGAAGTAGCTAGCTAAGGCCACGAATACAATAATTGTGATAAACTTCATTAGCATTATACATAGTACTATTGGTTTGAAACAATTTGTACATCAGATTGAAACTTTCTCACTTAAAGGGGTCTGGGGAAAAGCAAAGGAAAAATGTGAAAAAATCTTAGTTGTCGCCGGGGAATCGAACCCAGGAACCCTAGCCACACGTGCTCTAATCACTGAGCTACGACAACCCTCGACTTCCAACACCCTCACATTTTTCATTTGCTTTTCCCCAGACCCCTTTATGAGAGAAAGTTTCAATCTAGTCTTTATGAAGGGTTCAGAACTTGATAATTTGTACATTAAACTCAATTAGTGAATTGTGTGTAGGATGAGCTGACACCATTCATTGCTATTAATTTGAGGTTTACCCCCTTTTTTGTCTTAAACTTAGCAAATTTTCTTGTTTTAACAGCCAATATAATTATGTTAATAAAAAACTTAATTAAAACTTAAGTGTAATTAACATAATATTGGCTGTTAGAAGAACATTTGCTATTGTTATAATTATTTCCACCGAGAATGACTGAATCACTTACTGTTCTATTCTATACATGGTTAAAATGTTAACTTTAGCTAGGTTGCCCCCTCATAAAGTCTCAAACGTATTTAAAAAAAAAAATTTCTATGGCATTTATTGTGATTGTAGGACCATTGGATGAGCTCAATAGAAAAATGCAAGATGTAGGACAGAAAATCAATAACCTACCAAGACACGTACATATTCGCAGATCAAAAGGATTTACTGGTTATATTAATGCATATTTCATTTTTGTAGCAATGAATATGGAATTTTGAATCCTTATACACATTTTATTAAAGAAAAATCATTATATTCAAGTCAATTTCACTTAACTTGTGGTGCAAAAATGGCTGCTCTGATTAAAATTTCAAATATTCATCCACTGTGAATTATGCTATTTTCTTGTAATTAAAACTGAATTATGTTTTAAAAAAAACTGCTTAATTCTTGTGACAGGCAAAGAGTGCTTTAAAGCAGACAAGGATTCACATATTAAAGTCAGGGCCTACGGAAGGTCTGCAAAAGGTATTTGATCAGATTGCAACTTATGGATGGGCGGGGGGTGTCAAGGCTGTCAAGAACACACCCACTACTCTAAAATGGCACTCTTCAGATGAGTGAATAGTTATGCTAGTGGAGAAAAGAATTAAGTAAATTATTAAGAAAAAATTACTGTCTGTGTATTCCATTTCTGTAACATAAGAAAGTTTTGGTTAGAAGGTACATTTTTGTCAGGTAGTTATATTCACAACAACATCATCACACTGATTAGTAGATGAGAATGAGTGGATCATCAATGAACAGGGCGGATACTGTTTAATTGCCTCCAGGTATAACTGCCTGACTAGTAGCTTCTAGCCAAAACTTCTTTTGTTGTAGCTCTGTTATGACAACTTACTTTGTTGTAACTCTGTCATAAGAACAAAGTTCCTCAGGACATTGTTTTTGACTTTATTATCATCCACACACTCATGATAGCTATCATCACAGCTATAGTTTATAATTCACAGTGTAAAGCTGATTGTAGGGGCTACCCACACCCCAGCTGATATTGTAGCAGCTGCTTTATTCAGGTTGGGTAGGCTACACCAGAGGATGGTAGCTGTAAAAACCTTTAAAAGTGGCAAGTTTGGAAGGGTGCAATACTGCCAGCATGAAATAACAACAGTGGAATATCATGTACCTAAAGATATCACTGTGAAGATTTCTAGGGTGGAATAAATATATTTATTCCACACTAGATATCTTCACAATGTTATCTTTAGGTATTGCCCCCGAGTCACATAGTGTTATCTCATGGCTGTATTGGGCAAGCTCATTACCCTAGTAGTTATAGCAACCTGCCAAGTTCAACACTTTTCCTGGTTATTATAGCTACCTTTCTCTGGTGTAACCCACCCAACTGAGGTTAGAGCAGCTTCTAAAATAAACAGCTGGGGGTATGGGGAACTCCTACAACCAACTTTACACCTAAAACTACAGTAGTAAAGATATCTATAATAGTGTGGAATAAACCATGTATTATAACCAGTCAGAGTGATATGGCTATAGGATATTTCACTCTCAGGCTTTATTTTTACTGACTTCTGGCTCATGAAAATAAATAAGCCTGCTCATGAAATATTTCGCCATATCACATTCTAAGTCATGTAATAAGTACTATAGTATATTATTTTTACTCTTCCAATCTCATAGAGGAGCACATTTAATTGGCTCTTTTCATTACAATGACTATAAAAGGTTTAAAAAAAATTATTTTTCTCATTTTGAAATACAATTGTGAACTTGTATGCCTTTAATTACTGAGTAGAAATCTGTCTTTCCAAATTGTGATACTGGAATATCATCACTTGCAAAAAATACTATGTGGGTACATCGTGTTTACTGTCCTTTTTAGATAATAGAAAGATAATATTTGATGGTCCAGTCTTCAAATGAGTAGCTCAAGTGTTAATGGAATAAATGATTAAGTGAAAATTTGCACTAAAGTCTTCAACATACTACTCTTATTGGTCTAGCGTGAGTGTTAGAAAACTAGCTACTGCCATGTTTCATTAAACTTGGTTGATATTACTGGTTCAATGTTACCCATACTAGCTAAGGCCAGCATGGAGTTTTTTTCTTCCAACTGCATGCGCGTAGTGAGTCCCATCATGCGAGTGTAATAGAAGTGCTCGTGCACTAAGGCTTTTCAACAATGGTTTGTGAGCATGAACCAAAACTGGCTTACATCTTTGGCACAAATGCTCTTCATTAGATACTAATGAAAACATTAGACTGTTTGGCACATAACATCCAAGAAAATTAGTTATTCAAGTTTAACTATTATGATTAATTTGCTGATCCACCATTTTTTGTGAACTACTTATTTTTTAGAGGTCTATAAAAATAACTCACCTCCCATTCATTTTTCTATATAGTATAGCTAGCTACAGCCCTGGTATAGCAGTGACCCATCTGGCTAAAAAAGTGGTAGCTAGATAGCATGTCAGTCAAGTTTCATCTTGTGTTTTAATTATAGTTATAGCTATTTTACCATACTTTCCCCCAAGTTATGTAGCTATAGTTTATACTAGATTTTTCCAATCTTAGTTATAGTTAGACTAAATGTTATGCAATTTAATTACTGTAACTAAGTCTTTTCATATGTAATATGTTAGTTAAAAATATTTTATCCAAATTATAGCTACAGTAGCTAGGCAATTTTACAGAAACAGTTTATAATTGAAAACAATAATATGTAGATAAATTCATTTAAGTTAGCCAGAACCATGAAGGGAATATGTTTTTGTAAGAGCATGCTATAATAAACTACTCTTTTGCTTAATAACAATTATTTTGCTATTAATACAAGCATATAATTAAACATTATAATTCATATTTGCCTGACGAAAGCAAATTTGCTTCTTCCATCTCTGCAGCATCATATTCTACACACTTCCTTACAAACTAGTGAGTTATATTTATAGTGCACTTCACCTCAAAGTATGATAGTCACCTTTTAGCTATATACACCCAATAAAGCTCTGTATACATGTTGTACACCTGATGTAGTTATATCATACTAAGTAATTGTGTACAGTATATAGGTATTCCTGTGGTATTATGATCCCTATCTGACACATATACACTGGTGTACACTATAGAAATAATATACCATTGGTTTTGTAATGTTATATTTTCATGGTGAAACAAGTGAGAAATTGAGATCCTTGATAAACATCAACAACAACAAACAGATCATAAAAACCACAACGATCACGGTATTTAAAATAAGGAAATGGTCGCACGATAAATTCATATTGGTGTGAATGTTGATCTACACTTGTTTAAACAAACAATGAGGTTAAGGAAATACCGCGGTTGTGTTTTAATTGGTGTAATGGTGTCTATTGACTTATAACTGTTACTAAGAGGAAAGTAGAAAATGGTCTAACCACATGAATATTTCTTTTTCTCATTATCCACATTCCTACCATGCCATTAGCTAATCTTTCATTAGTTACAAGTAGCCTGTTATATTTTGGAAGAACTATATTTGTAGCAGATAATCAGCACTACTTTGTTTTAAATAATATATACTGCTTCAGCGATCACAACAACAACAATAACAACAACAGCAAATCACAGTATATTTGTTGAACATCAAAATATATATTTGAATAAACGTGGAAACAGTTAAAATCACTTCCAGCAGCCACAGGATGTATGAGAATCGAAACATCTATAAAAGGGACTATTTCTAAGAAGCATTTCATAAGTCTAGTCATTGGCAGCTAACTACATGCTTACGTAAAGTTAAAAGCCTGAGGTGACTAAAATGAAATTATTAGTGCTTCCCACCATATTGTTCTTCTGTAATCATGTATTGGGAAATGATGATGATCACTTCATGTTATCCCGACTCTATATCCTGTCCAGCAACTGGATCCATCCACAGACTATCCATTATTATGGTACCATGAATAGAAGAGAGGTGAAAATCCTAAGATGCCTTGATGGGGGATTTGACACGTACCCTATAATTAATTTTAATGTGAATCGTATATTTTGCAAGGTACCCGAACAGTATGCTAGAGTTCCCTCATACAAAAATTTCCTATTATTGCATCGGTACCTTACCGATTACGAATGCAGACACTTGGCTCAGGATGCAGCGGGTTGTAGAGATCTACGCTACCCAAATTTTGGCGGCTATGTTGTCGGTTATTTGGGGAATCCTCGGCGTGATGGAGATCCAATTATCAGAAGAAATGGGTTGACTGTAATGCCCAGTTCCAATGTGTTCTAATCCAATATCAGATATTGATCGAAGAGCTCAAAACGTCTTGAGGAGCTTCGTTCGCCGATTCCAGGAATCTTTTGAAGTATTCAAAAGAAGAGTGAATAGACCAAGATATGAAGAGTATGCAGTTCCCTACTATGGTCCTGATATTAACCAGGCAAGACCTCCTCCTAATGGTCTCTTTGATTTAACAGCAAGAGGACATCAAAGGGTGAACCATGTCAATCAATGGATTGCTTCTCTTCCCTCAACCCTATTCACGCAGAACGTTATATTACAGAAAATGTTCAATGCAATAGGATTGGCGGCAATGATATTCACTTCTACACGTATAATAGTCCATGCACAGATTGTGCTCAGAGAATAGTGGCATTTGCTCAGCGCTGCGTACGAAGTTACAGATCATTCAATGTGTTCTATACTAAGCAATGGAGGGATTGTTTGGAGAGCTCTTCTATCATCAAGGAGCATGGGAATATACACTTGTTTGAGCTGCCCCTGAGAAGATTTGCCACCTATACCAAACATTAATAAAGATTAGCAGTATTGTTTTTTTTTCTTTCTAAATTACATTAATATTGCTATGTATTGCACAGTTACTGATTTCTGATTACAAATAAACATTATCTTGATTAAATAAAGCCAGAAAATTAATTATTTACACATTAATTACATTTAAACATGTGACCTCCAAAGAATACTTTTGAGTGATATTGCCATGTGCTTTGTATACGGCCATTTTTGTATCAATAGCAGATGTAAATTTGTAATGTCAAGTTTCATGAGTTGCTTAAGGGAAGAAAGCAACTATGGCAATGCATTAACAGTTAGATAATGTTCATGGTATTATTGTTAAATGTATGGAAAATGATGATTATAGCCAGCTGCTTTTATACTTCAGTACCCATTAAGCATTGTTTAATGGCTAGTAATAATCAAACAGAAAAATTATACACAAATTAAATAAATGCAATAATATATATTTATTCCACTCTAGATATCTTCACAATGATATCGTTAGGTATAAGAACTGCAAGCTCATTACCCTAGTAGTTATAGCAACCGGCCAAACTAGCCACTTACCTGGTTTTTAAAAGTTACCTACCTCAGGTGTAGCATACTCAACCTTGTTAGAGCAGCTGCTAAAATATCAGCTGAGGGTGCGTGTGTGTGTGTGTGTGTGTGGGGGGGGGGGGGCTACAACCAACTTTACTGCCAGTGAGTTAACTACAGCAGTGAAGGTATCTAGTGAGGAATAAATCACTTATTACACTCTTGCAGAGTGATATGGCTAGATATTTCACTCTCAGGCTCATGAAATATTTAACCATATCACATTCTGACAGTACTTATTATCATGAGTCAGAGTGATATATGGTGAAATATTTCATGAGCAGGCTAATTTATTTTTCAGAGCCAGAGGTTAGTGAAAATAAAGCCTGAGAGTCCACTAAGTAATTTCTTCTAACCTAGATATCTTCACTACTGTAGTTTGTACTAGCTAGGAGCTGTTATTTTAGCAGCTGCTCTAACCAGGTTGGGTAGGCTACACCAGAGTAGTAAGAAGGCTGTAAAAGCTAGGAAAAGTGTTGAACTTTCCAGGTTGCTGTAACTACAAGGGTTGAGCTTGGCCTTGCCCAATACAGCTTGAAATAACAACTTGCTGAATGTGAGTTATTTCACTGTCACTACCTAAAATTATCATTGTGTATATATCTCATTGCCTGGTATGGTGGGTCAATGTGACCCGGTTGCAATATCAGTTACTCTCTAATTAAAAGTCTAATGAAATTTTGAAATAGATATGTAGCTAATTTGCAATGTAGGTGTGCTTCATTTTGATATATCTAAAAACTGCTAGTTGTAAGAGAGATTTTTTGAGCTACCAGGATGTCAACGCCAGTGAAGTAATAGCTCTACTAGATGATGAAAGCGATGATCCTGACAGTGACGACAGAGACAGGGAAGAAGCTGACTTTATAAACACTCTTCAAGTTTAATGAGGGCTACTGGCATTGGGGAAGAAGAGCCAGCCTTTCAAGACTTTTTGCTTCTGCTTGAAGATGACGCAGAAACACTTACTCCTGTGGATAACTTCACTGACACAGATGCTATGGAAACTACTGGTTGTAGTGAATCTGATTATAGTTCTTCAGGCATACAGTCTTACTGCTGGCATTATTGTAAATCGTATAGGCCAAGGACGAACTCCTTCCTTGTCTCGTCTCAAGGGAAAACATTTTGTGGACTATCATGAGCAACGCAAAAGATGTGCTGTTTGTGCATATAAAAGACAAGTAACCAATAGCAAGAAGAGAAAAGACACAAAAACTAAGAATTATTGTCCCAAGTGCAAAGTACATCTGTGCCATGGTCAATGTTTCGAGTTATATCATTCAAAAGTAAAATATTGACTGTAATTACTCTTTTCCAATAAAACATTGTTGTGGGGTGTGTAGGGATCAGGACTGCTTATTGAATCCAAGTTTAGCTGGAGCCTAGGTGACGTCCCAGTCCCAGCAGGTACGCTGCCACCAGAATCAGTCTATAGAGTTGGGTCTTCCTGTCGTTATCACCCAGAAGCCTATCTATTACCCCTAACTAAGACCGAAGTCGTTCAGGAAGTTATACTGAGGTAATTAAATATATTAGCCAAGGTATACAGTAGGTGCAGGATCTGACACAAGCAAAGACTAACTGAAAAGGAGGTTGGACTATATGTGAATTTATAGCCACCCACCCCCATAGTGATACATAAAAGGAATGCTCATGCCCAGTAGGCAACCATGTGTGTGTGTGGAAATGTTCTTTCTTTCAGTTATGTGCATGTGGTGAATATGTGCTGCTGGCTAGGCGTGAACCACTAATTAGTGGCATAGATTACATCAGTGCCTGCCATGAAACAAAAATACATAAACAAAACAATAAAGTTCTTTAATAAGCTTGCTCTTCCTTGTGGGTGGTCCCACAATTGTTACCATGGCAACACTTTCAGTTTTCATTTGCTTTCAACAGTACATTTCATATGCATCCCAATGATATATATATTACCTATACCTATTTCTATCCCTTTGCCAGTTATAGGGATTTTAATACAAATGCACCAATTCACTTGAAAATTTAACATTTATTTTGCCAGGCAATGAGTATAACATATCTATATCTAGCTATAATACTTATCACATGAGTTAGATAGTGACATGGCAGAAATGTTTCATGGTTAAGGGTAATGCATTTTCATGTGCCAAAAAAAAAAGCCTGAGAGTGAAATATCTTGCCATATCACTCTGAAGAGTGTTATGTAACTGTACATTTTGTTATTGTCTGGTTATAATTCTGACCATCCAGTTATGTAACTGAACAGTTGTGATCAATCTACTTTTGTGACTAGGGCCCACATATTCAAGATATTATACATATTATGATAACACTTATTAGGTTATGTCATTTCTTAGATCTTCCAATACTGCTGTTTTTGGTTGATTACAAATTAATTGAATCATTTTTAACTGCTAAACACAGCTATATATGCTATTGAAACTACTTGAATCAACAAACAAGTTAAACTACAATTCACTTTTTCATCTTCTCTGTCATTGTTTGATCGGATTACCAGGTAGGATGAATTTGAAAACTATAGTACCTATAGTGCCTATGATACAATTTTTTTTAAAACTATACTAAAATTTTAAGCATGTACAGGAATCAAACTTGAAGTAAAATCATCATAATAATAATATTGGAAGGAAAAACTGTATTGTAGCTAGAATATAGCTATACAAGTAAATTTAAGTTTGCATTTTTAATGTAGACTGAAACCAATTGTAGTTGTCAACAAGCTATAACTGGAATATAACAGTATATGCAACTGAACCGTAAACCAGCAAAATTTACCAAAGAAAACAACTAGCTACAAAAAGAGTTGTTGCTTTTCTCAGTCTCCTCTTATTTTGGGATACCCCATAATAAGATCTGATAATAACAAAACAATACTTCAAGTTTGATTCCCTCCACTTGGGAAAATGGTGCCCATGCAACTTAATATTGTTTGAAGAAATGTTAATCAATAATAGCTATAGTCATTCAAATTTGTATAATAGAAAAGAACTTGCTAAATATTATTTTATTGATCTTGCAAAAAAAAATATTATCACATTGACGGAATTTAGACTCTTGGCATTTGCAAATTAGTTATCTGGTATGGAAGTAAAAAATTTCAAAACATATGGACCTAATAACTTTTATGAATAAATTCCTTTCAAATGATAATAATACATCGATTTAAAAGAGGAATTATAATTATTTCGCATAATTAAGTTTGCATGAAATTTTGTGACTTTATGAAATGAAACTTTATATAATTATAAAAATTGTTTTAAATTTTGCTGCTCAATATGAATAAAGAAAAATAGTGTTACAATAGATATATGAAAAGGATGTAAAGTGTACACATGACACATATCTTCCGTACATTTTTTAATGTTCAAAGTTTTTTTTCCCGAAGTATAAAAATTGGAACAATTACAATTTTTGTGTGACATAGCTACTGAGTAAAGTTGTATTTGTTTATTCTGGACACAGCTACAAAGTTAGTCATATATTTCCAAACTGACATAAAACTTCAGCTTACACATTTGTCTTCTTCATTTCGAGGGTGTATAGTTCTTGTATCTTATCGCAAGACTCCTGTACTGTATTGTTGCTCACACTAGATTTATCTATCACTTTCTTTTCCATTCTCTCTACTTTAGCATCTAAGGTCATTGTTCTTGAGGCTCCAAAAACAGATGAATTTTTTCTGATGACAATTCTTGGTTCCGATATTGAGTTGTGCTTGGAACAGAACCAACAAAACACATTTTTTATAGAAAGTGCTAATTCCTTGCGAAAGTATACTTGTATTAACGGATTGAAAACATTGCTGGCACAGAATAAGACAAACCCAGCAGCGTAGGCTTTATTTGGAATAATTTCATAGCCTAATCCAATACTACCAATCACACTGGTCAGCAGATAAGGAATCCACGAGATGATGTTAAATAGAATCAGAGTACCGAATATACCAAACAGATTTAACACTTTCACCGTGTATATATGCTTCTGGTGCTCATAGCTCTGAGTGTCAAGCATAGCCCTTTGTATTTTCAAGGTTTTCATGAGAAATCCACTAGTGAAGACAAATGTCCAAGCTGAGGTGATAATAATGATGGCCAGTGGGATGAGAGAATGGAGAGACTGAAGGATGGTGTACACTCTGTAGCCTACTAGCAATGCTAGACACGCCCCAACTCTTGGAGACCAGCTGTATTTGCCGAGTGTGGGAGTGTAAAAAGGAGCCATGCTCACTAAGGAATCAATTATCTATAAAACACACCCACAAGAATTATACTAAGCAATCAATTATCTATAAAACACACCCACAAGAATTATACTAATAATAGCAAATTTTCTCATTTTAACAGCCAATATTGTTTGTCCATGCTGCATGCAGATCACCCTCCAGGATATAATAAACAGCAAGCGTACCCTACAGAAAATTTGCTGTTTACATTGTGTTATTATATCACCACAGAGAATTAGACTTCAGTTAACCCATGAAGAGGACTTCGGCAAGAAGTCGAAACGTCAAGTTAAGTTTTAATTACCAACATTGGCTGTTAAAACGAGAGAATTTGCTATTATTATAATTATTTCAGCCAAGAATGACTGAATCATTATACTGCATGCTATTTGATCTTTTCTTATTACAGAGAGACATATTTACTATGCTCATAACACTAAATAATATTCATTATAACTTTATTGTAGTAAAATTATAGTTTGTAATAAAGACTTTCTGACCTTGGACGTATTTTGGTATGAACTATAATTGTAGTATAAAAAAGTTAAAAATAAATAAATTTTATAAAATATTTTAATGTTAGAAATAATATTACTTTCAGAAAAAAAAATCATCTCGCCTAGAATACTAGTTGTTTCAATTAAGCAAGCCATAAAATCAATTTATATTTTTATTAATTTGTTTACCGAGACTCTAATAGCTAATAAGAATGCATGAGGTTTGAATATTTCTTAGGCAAGTGAAGTCAATTGTGAACATAATGTCGTCACGATATTTAATTTAGCATGACATCACGTTTTAAGCTGGTTCAGCCATTAAACTGTACATTAGCTAACTGCTGTTGAAACAATACTGGAAAAAAAGTTACCCGACCACAGTTAGTTCAGCTTGTAGTCAGAGATCAATACCGATAATGTATTTAATCTGGAAGTACATAATTAATTTATTGCTAAGTTTTATGAAATTATTTTTAGTTCCACAGCAAGCAAGAGGAAGATAAATAATAGTAAATTAATGTCATTAACAACATAATTTATGTGTCCCGATCCTCTGTAAGGAAGAAATTTCAGACTGCAGTGCCATTAATAATAGGTACTATAATAATGTGTTTATCTGTGGTATATAATATATATATTAATGATTCAGTCATTCTTAGCTGAAGTAATTATAATAATAATAAAATTTGCTATTATAATATATATTATACTCACCATTAAAACCACTATGATCAGCAAGGACATCTTCCATGTCATATACCTCTTATGAGTGTGAGGCTTGATGATGCTTAAGCACTTGTCAATGGAGATGACAGCCAGTATGTGGATAGATGCTACTGTCAGATAGATAACCAGGAACCCATGCATCTTGCACAGAATATTTCTAATCGAGTCAGTGTTTCCAAAGATCCATTCCCCTGAACCCACAGCCACCGCCCAGTATGGGAGATACAGGAGACCCATCAGCAGGTTCATTAGAGACAACATGAACAGCAGAAAGCTTGAAGAATTTAGCTTCTTTTTAGCTGTGTATAGAGTGTGAATGATGATGAATGAGTTGAGGCTGACAGCCAGGAAGAATTCCATTCCAACAAAGGCTGCAACAACTGGACCCACTATGTCATCAGCTAGTAGCCATAAGCTGGAGTTCAGGCTAGTCTCATCTGAAATGGATGAATTGGTGATACCAGATGATTTGTCCATACTTGGATAGAATGAACTGTAACAAACTACAAGCTATTAAAAAGCAGGTCATCCCCACTGCACTTGCGCAATCTAGCTGGTTAATCGAATTCTAACTAGAATTATTATTATTATTTTTCACAATGGAATGAGTAAATACAGCAGATTATCGCGTAGTCAGACCCTACCGTCTAGCTAATGGCCTTAGGACATTGTAAAATTTGTGGGGTAACCAATAATTTATGATGATAGTAGCTAATAGTGGGTAGCTATTCAGACAACTTTTGATTTTTTTGATGCCAATAAACGATATTTGTATTAAAGTCTTCAACGTAATGTAAATAAAGGTTATAGCTAACCTCCATTATAAAAATATTTTAAGCAGTAAGAAGCTCACTGTATTTCAGAGATAACAACCCTGCAGATAGACGGAGTGAAACTATTTACCCGGAACTTATAGCTAATTATTATATTTAACCTCGCTAGCCTTTATTTTTTCATACTAAGGCTAGATTTTATTTTAAGCATAAGATTTCATTGGATTAACTAAGAAATGAGGTACTATAACCTCATATTTTGATTCGAGCAAATAACGCTATATCAATCATAGCTGTAGTCTCTTTCGTCAATTTAATATTTTCTTTGTATCAGCTGAGATGAATTTCAAACCTGAATCAACTAGCCACTTCTAAAACTGAAGCTTGGGCACCTTTAGAAAGAGATTTACTTAGACTTGCAAGCATTGATTGTGCTGCACATTCTGTAAATTCGGCAACAATCTATAAATTGGCACACAATCTATAGATTGTGCTGCACAATAAGATTAGCATCCAAATATCTATAAATCTATGTTTCAACTTTGGCACCCTTAAATTTTCATCACAGCATAAGTAAATATAGCTACGGCATGCTTAGTAAGATCAGGTCCATACTATATGTTAATAGGTTCTACCTATTGGTATCTAATACATTATCATAAAGTCACTATTAGTAGTGAGGAACTCAGTGAAATTGTGAATTTTTTATTTCGTTGACCAATATTTCAGTAATATGTGTGGAATGTGTTTACATAGGGCTTTATGGGGTGTAGAAACAATATCTGGTGTTAGCTTTTCAAGAAGTTAAATTTTATGAGGTAGCTTGCATTTAAATATTATGCTGGGCTAGAGAAGTAGGAAGTTGGTGCGGCCATTATAGCCACACCCAATTAACTAGACCCACTTATTCACTAAATTTATGAAAAGGCAATGATTTTGAATCCCAACAGCATTTTCCCATTTGAATATCCTTAAAAAAATGGCTTATTATATAGCCACAAAAATCACTCTAAACAATCCAGTACAATCGCATTTATTATTACAATGCAGTTCCCTGTTGAAATTATCACTGAAGTGAGTGTCCCTTGCATGTCTAGCTTCTCTTGTGAAGATACCATTTATATGTACTGTTTTCATTGTTGGAGGTAGAACCTATTAACATATAGTATGGACCTGATCATACTAAGCATGCCGTACAGAATTAAAAATATTTGGTCGCCACCGGGAATCGAACCCAGGACCGCTTGTATAGCACACAAGCGCTCTGTCACTGAGCTACGACAACCACCCGTCGAACAAACACTCCAATTCTGTATTTATACTGTTAAGGGGTACTGCTATGCTACAGTCTCACTCTCAACAGACCAACAAAATTTCTCTTTTTTCAAAGATTCTCATTATTCGTTGAATTTTTCTCCTAATTTAATTTATCACTTCACAATTTCTTTCTCAGCCTTCTTTCACTCATTAGATGTATTCTCTCTCTTTCACAGGCTTTTTTTAAACAATACAGAATTAAAAATATGTATTTATAGAATGTGCAACACAGTCTATAGATTGTGCAAATTCATAAAAAGAGCAGAACATAAATTCTCTGTTGAGCATGTGCAAGGTCAGCTGCTTTATTAGAGGTCAGTGCTGTGCATGAACCAATAGTACAACCCAAGGTTAACTGTGAAATCCTGTTTTCAATAAACAGCTACTTACTATATACAAGGAAGCAACTGCACTTCATATTAATAAAATAATTCCAATTAATATGGGCATGTTTTAGGGTGTGGCTTACAACAGGAACTTTTTATACTGTGGTGGCTTTTTTATTAGATAGTATTGACACGTATCATATTTTTTTTGATAGAAAATCCAGACATAAAAAGATCTTCAAGGCTTAGTTTAAATTTTTTTTCCCCTAATGCTTCTGGAAGATTTGGTTAGGTTTTGTATTACTTCAATATTATGTGAAATATTTAGTTCATTTTACCTACCATCAATTGACTTAGTTGTGGTTAATTTGTTAGCTTACTTGCGTTGGTTCTCAAATTCTTCAATGAAGGGACTCATGTACTTTTTCCCAAACAACTTAAAAAATAGCGTATTTCTATGAAATCTTTGTAGCTATTTAAATAGAGTAATTTATTTTTATATACATTATAGTTTAAATGTTCACTTACTTAATGGCAGTTCATATCTCCCTCCACATAATAATTGCATGATTCAAATGAACTGGTTACAATAACTATTGAATGAAGCAGGCTGTGGCAGTCAGTAATGTATAGAATGTATAGGAAGGATAAATAGCCCTAGGCAATGTCATGCTAGATAAACATTTAAGCGTGACTACACTAACTGATGCTAAGGACTAGAAAGGACACCAACGAAAGTAAATATTATGCAAGCACCACTACTAATTAGTGCCTTCATTCACATAGTTTGACTTCCTATTGCACCAATTCAGTATTTCTAGTCTACATCTAATATACATTTCAATGCTTTGAAGGGCAGAACATCAAAGTGTATATCGTATGTCAAATGTTTTATATAACTACCAATAGGTCATCTGGAAGCTAATGCATTGTAGACTGTCAGTAACTAACTTCCGTTCTCACAGCTTAATTTGGGGTCCCCAGAGGTTGTTGTAGAGATAATTATGCTTTGACATACGATATACACTTTGATGTTCTGCCCTTCAAAGCATTGAAATGTATATTAGATGTAGACTAGAAATACTGAACTCTACAACAACCTCTGGGGACCCCAAATTAAGCTGTGAGAACGGAAGTTAGTTACTGACAGTCTACAATGCATTGGCTTCCAGTAATGACTTATTGGTAGTTATATAAAACATTTGAGCTGCATTATATTATAACGATAAAGGGTAGAGTATAAATAGTGGACAAATAAGCTTGGGTAGCTGAATGGGACAAATATGGATGCAAATGAGGATGAGCTAAACATCAGTAGATGGCTGCTGGCAGAAGGTCTCAATGGACCAGCAATTGCTGCACTAGGAGCCGTAGAATTCCTGCTCAGTTTGTTTCTGAATTCATTCATAGTCATACAGGCTTTGTCACACAGGAGAGACTCGTTGAAAAAATCGTCCAACTTATTGCTGTTTGTGTTGGCCATGACTAATCTCTTACTAGTGGTCTTGTACATCCCATTCTGGATAATAGCGTGCAGTTCCGGGCAATGGCTCTACGGTAGGACAGATGGCGTCAGGACCATTCTATGCCAGCTTCATGGGTTGACATTTATAGTGCTGACATTCACTGCAATTCATGTTCTTGCGTTGATCTCCCTTGATAGGTTCTTGAACATCGTCAAGCCACAATTTCATAAAAAGTACATATCTTGGAAAGTATATCTGATTATTCTTGCAGTGTTGTGGGTAAGTTATGACGACAACTTGAATCATTATGACATTTGTGATTGGAAATAAACTATCATTCTATACAACGGTAATTGACTGATTGTAGTTTGTGTACATCGACTTACCAATGTTGTAAATGATAAATATGACAATTGTGCAAAGCCGGAATAAGTGAGAATCAAATTTTCCATTTTATTGCAGATTTACATTAGAACAAACTAAATCTTATTAGTATACAACACACAGATTTGTAGTACTTAAGATTAACCAGCAGTACTTATAAGATAGTGTGAGAAAGAGGATGGTATATAGCTACCTATCACCTGTGGTATTTTATTCCTAACACAGATTAGTAATATCTTGGTGAACTTGATTCCTTACTATGACCCAACCATTGCCAAATATGGATGGCTGAGTTATATTGGTGGATGTTGTGTAATATATGAAGGTTCCATTTTATCCATCTCGATTCATGCCATAGAAGCAGTTATTCCTTTAGGTCTCATCGGTGTCACCTCAGTTTGGACATTCGTATTTACTCGTGGCTTTCTCAGGAAGAACTTGAAAAGGACTCAAAAAGCGTTAAATAAGGAGCAGGTCGTGGAACAGAAACTAATTTATTCAATACAAATCAAGAACTTGGTGGGGATATTTGGTAGCCTTCTTTTGCTAACAGGTCTCTCATGGAGTCCATTTTTTATAATATTGTCAGTTGGTCTGAGGATTGGATTTGAGTCTATTCCTGCTCCTGTTTTCGCAACTGGCTTGATTATATTTCTCACCTCTAATGTTACTGGTCCGATTGTTCAGATATACTTCAGAAAAGATCTGCAAGATACTCTCAAGAAAATGCTTTCACGCTGTAGTATCAAATGGAAAAATACTTCCACTGTACAACCTGCACCAAAAAGAAGTGATACCAAAGCCTCCAATATGGATGAAAAGTAGAACGACTTATCACTACTTTGTTATAATTAATTTCTTTTTCATTATGTTGCTGTTGTTTATATTTTTATATTTTTATGTCACCAAGCCTATTCAATAATATGAAAAGGGTCTTATAGCAATTTCTAAAACCAGTTAAACATTTAATTTCACACTTAAAGCAACCTAAAATAAATTTTACAATAAACTCAGAATGAAAACGTAACTACAAACCTACTTTCAATCCAGCTTTTCCTTCTGTTGTTTTTGTACATTTCACTTGTACACAATGACCATTAACTTTTGAATAAGTGATCAATGAAGTTTTGCTTTAGTTTTGGTTATTGCTGTTCCACAGTTAGCTATGCAACTAAAAATGCTTTCATCTAGCTACCTAGTAGCTAGACAGACTTCCCTGAAAATAGCTCAGCAGCAAATTCCTCATAGCTATTTGGTTTTCATAGCTATAGCTATAGCATTAGAAATTTCTATGTAATTCAATTTGATTGTAGTTGTATGACTTTTACAAGCTTTAATATATATATATATTTTAAATGCCGTAGAAGATTAGTACAGTAGTTATTTTTTATTATAGCTAGCTACAATGAATGTTGCATATATATCTGCATATTATTTATTTGACTGTGCAATTTTAGCTAACTCTTAATGTTGTGTTTTAGCTAGCTATTCTTTGTTTAGCTACCTTCACTAAATTAAAAATAATGTTCCCTCTGTAAGAGTTATCAAATTTTTTTTTTTGCTATGGAATGTATTCATTTTCCTTTTTCTTCCCATGTTCCAAAATTAAGGTAACAGGAGAGATTGCAAGCAACAAGTCTATACTCTATTGAGCTCCATTAGTTACTCTCATCAATCAAACTGAGTGAATTATTCTTACTACAGACAATGAACCAAATGTATTCCAAATTAAACATGTACAGTTGCATTGCTCGTACTGGATTAAAATAATAGCTCTACTTTTATGGCAATCTGCCGAGTGGCTGGGATAGGCCCCTATTACTGTCTTTAGTGTCTTCATCTGAGACATCTGTCCTAGCCATTCCACTGGATGAAATTATTCACTATAAGACTGCTTTTTATGAAAGACTAAAAGAAGCATTTCCATAGTTGTGTAACAGAGCCCATAGTCCCTCTCTTATCTTCATTGTATTAAACACAATAGCTGGACACACACACACAGTATGTATTCCAGATTCTGCCATAGTTAGCAGCACTCTTCCTTGTTTACCTACAGTGGAACTTTAAATGACAGTGGCTAGACAGTGAGTAGATAATTGTATCATTTGCTCCACCAGATCAAAGCTGTTACAGACAATGGGGTAAGAGAAACACCAACATTGGCAAACATTTGATACGCTTATGGCTTCTGCAATTTTGCTGTGTGTAGGTTACACTGTGCAATCACAGCATCCTTACTAAAGATTACTAGTGATATAAATGTAAAGCTTATTTGTGGCTTTTTAGTATTACTGTAATGAATTTCACGGCTGAATCTGAGGGGGATGAGCTCAATACCAGCAAATGGTTGCTGTTTGATAGTCTCAACAGACCAGCTATTGCAGTCATAGCAAGTATAGAATTCCTAGTCAGCTTCATTCTGAATCTATTCATAGTGGTCCATGCCTTGTGCCACTGCAAAAAGTTGAAGAAGTCTTCTATCTTCCTGCTGCTCACACTGGCTGTTGCTAATCTTCTACAGGTTGTTCTGTACATGCCGCTGTGGATTGGAGCTATTATTGCTGGCGAGTGGCTGTACGGTAGTACAGATCAAGTCAGGAACATAACATGTCAGCTACATGGTCTATTCTTCATCTTAATGACGTTTGTATCACTACACACCCTGGCCATTATCTCTTTTGATCGATTCCTGAGTATTGTCAAGCCAACGCTTCATAAAAAGCAGATGTCGAAAAAGTACTCTCTGATAATTCTTGCAGTGTCAATAGTAAGTAGCATGTTTCAATTAATGTGAAAAAAGTTAGCAGATACCTAATAGCTAAAAATTGGGTGATTTTTTTTGTTATTTATTGCTTGTCTTACTCTGTGACTAAAATAAACCCAAATTGGCCCAAACATCTTGCAAACTTAAACATGGATACAGATTATCTATGTTGTGAAAATTTATTGGAAACTATATATATATAGTTCTTAAGACCTCAATTAACTCTACAGTAGCTATGTCCTGGATGAATATCTTAAAGTTTGAATTGTAATGAAGTATAGATCTCAAAATTTCTCGTATTAATTAAAGCTATAAAATTAAGAAAACGATATGCAAGCTGCTGTATAACTCATAACTAAACTTTGATGGGATTTTAGAGCGCTATGTAGCTAGACATTCAACGAGTAGCAGTTAAAGCAGTACATAATATATATAAGTTATCAATCTTATGTATCTGAAACAAGGAAGTCACTCATTATACTTGGATAAATGAAGTGAAGAGAATTGGTGCAGGGATTTGAGAATTAAATGAGTATTTTGTAATTTTTAGGTTTCAGATATTGTACTGAATTTGACTCCATACTACAGCCACAGTGGAGGTGCATATGGTTATATACAGAGTATTGGAGGCTGCTTTTCAGCATATGATATGTACGGTGTGCTCCTTTGGATCCATGTTGTTCAAGCTATCATACCACTTGCTGTGATCTTTGTCACTTCTACTTGGACATTTGTGTTCACACGTGGCTTTCTCAAGAAAAATTTAAAAAGAAATAAAAATTTTATGGATAAAGAAAATTTTACAGAACATAAGCACATTTACACGATCCAAATTAAAAACTTGGTGGGAATTTTTGGTAGCCTGATGATATTCACCGGACTCTCATGGACTCCTTACTTCATAGTTTCTATCGCTGGTTTGAAAGCTGGATTCGATTCCATTCCTCCATTTGTGTACATGAGTGCCTTCATCATTTTTCTAATCACTAATATTTCCAATCCCATTATACAGATATACTTCCGAAAAGATTTGACTGACTCGCTGAAAAATATTTCACGTAAATGCAGAATTAGTTCTATCAAATGCCCTACTTTCACAGCAAATTGGAGAAGAAAGAGCAGAATCTCTTCTAATAATTTGACTCCCAAAGATGCCTCTAATGAACAAGTTCAATTAGAGAAACGCTTTAGGGCATTCAGTGCTCCTGTCATAAAGAAAGACTATGATCATTCTATTCCAGTTAAAATGGCTGACAGTTACAGTTGTGGACACTTAACTGTGGCAATGGATGATTTAGTTGAGCATCAGTACTTCATGAATAAAAACTCACCAGCAACATTGAGTTAATTGAAATCGCAATTCATCAGCAAGACCAATTATAGCTATATGAATTTTTTTTTGTCTATAATCTTTTTCAAATTTCTAATGCATAGCAACCAAGATAATATTTCACAAAAAGAAAGAATAGAGAGAGAATAGCTACATCTAATAAGATGATATTATCAGCCTTCTCTGAAACCAAGCTAGAAAGCTGAGCTAGTTATTTTCTTGCAATACACTGTACTATAACTCATTCATAAAACATTTTTATGGTAAAAGGTCTTCAATTTGAAAATGTATAAACAACAGGAAGTTATCTATATGGAACCAAACATAATAGCTGAAGCTTGAAGTCTGCACTTTCAGTAATAGAAAACCACCAAAATTCATATTCTTTTTGTTCATTATGTTTTTGGTATTAGCTAGCTATGCAATTTTTTAACAGGGGAAAGATAGTTAACTAGCTAGTATTATAGCTATATACCACTCCTGTAGACAATAATTCTAAATAATGCTGCAAGCTCTTACTTTTTTTAATGAATGTAGCTATAGCTATTACTGATTTGTACAGCCACTAGCAACCCAGTGTTTTTGCACTCATTAGGCCCTGCCAGATTATGCTAGTATTTTTCTGGAATAATAGACATGAAATCGCTGGTATAATAGTGGACGTGAAATTTCATAATGGAATAATTCAAGGATAAAAATAAACATTTAAAATAAATAATAAAGGTAAGGTGAGAATGCTGTGTAGCTTCAATAGTTGTTTTTTTTTTATACAGTAAAACCTCCGAATAGTGACCACATTGGGGATGGGACTTATAGTCTTTTTTCAGGGGTTCTTTTATATTGTCATTATTTGTGATAAAGAGTTATGAAAAATTGAATTAAAAATACACTTATTAATTGATGCATGTATTACTGAATGGTGTCCCGATGACAAGCATCTTACAAGAAATTTTTTGCTTTTGAAGTCTCAATTGCCTTCTTGTGGCTTCTGGTAGCTAACTTAGCTATTTCTCCATCACAATTACCTACTTGATAAGGAAAAAACTTTCCAGAATAAGGGGATTGGTATTTGTAAACGAACCACACCAGACTTAATTTTGGCAGCAAGTGAGGTGATTTTCTTAGTAGAACTTGCTTATTATTTCGGGCACTTTTTGTTCAGATGAAGATTAAAGTAGAAGCATCAAACTTACAGCGAGCATTTAGCGACACATTTTGTCCCAGACAAAATTGGATTGTGGTCTTTGGTCGCTCACAGAAGGCGAATGTATTAATTTACTTTGAGCAAGACGGGACCAAAAAATTGGTCGCTGTTCGGAAATAAGAGGTGGTTGATTCTCGGAGGTTCTAAATGCATTTTATTTGTTGTAGTTGCAATTGGGGCGCTTGATTTGGTCTCTCCAGAGAGGTCGGTCGCTTCTAGGAGAGGTTGTTAATAGAAGTTGTACTGTTATACAACAGAAGGTCATAAACATTTAGAAATGTGGTTCTAAAGGTACATCTTCATGACCTTATTAAAGCAGCTGGATTTGTGTTAGTTCTATAATAGGGGGAATGAGTATAGCCACTACATCTAATCCATTAATTATAAAGAAAATCAATAGTGTTATTTTTCCTCCTATTTCTTATACAACAGAAGAACATAAGCATTTAGAAATGTGGTCATAAGGTAGGTCCTCATTACTGGATTAAAGCAGCTGGTTTGCGTGGGCCACTCTGTTATTGTACTTCCAAAGTGGGAGAAGTTTGAGTACTTGGTAGCGCTATCAGCTAACGCTCAGAGTCAGCAAGCCATCTGGAGAATCATGCTAGACGGTCTTCATCTTGAACTACTCAGCTACACCAGAATTGATTTTTTTTTTTAATTGTACGTCATAATCAACCAATAGGCCCTGACAGATTATGCTAGCATTTGTTTTTGGAATAATACACATGAAATTTCATAGTGGAATAATTCTACAAAAGATGCATCCACTGCTGAGCATAAGTTCTTTATTCATATCCCCCCCCCACCCAAATATGTCTGGTAAGGTTTCTTATATCTGAAAAAAATTTCAGCTGCAGTAGAGCATGTTTATCCATTCATTAATTTTTTTTGTGTGTGGGTGTTTAAGGCTTCCATTGAAGAATGAGCTAGCTATAGCTATCAACTCCGATTAATTACTTTAGTAGCTATAACAGTAAGAGAGACTGAAACTTATACTCATTTTCCACTATAGCTGCAGCAATCAACACTATTTCACTGATTTAGCTAGCTAATTGTAATTGGAGTAATAGAGAATAATAAAAAATTTATGGTATATTAGCTATTCTTAATTTGGAATAATAAAATTTTTAGAATAAGTAAAAAAAAGAATAATTCTAAAATTTCAAGCTTAATTCGGCAGCCCTACTAAACCAACCTATGAATTTGAAAGGAAGAGAAGGGTATAATGAGTCCGGGTAATGGAGTGTTATCTATCTTATCAACAACATATACAATAGCTATATAACACCAACACAGGACATATGATAAATGACCACACAATATTATTAATAAGGGTGAAGTCCCAAAGTTCAATGTTCATTCCATAGCATCCATTCTGAGCATATTAATATTCTTTAATTTCCATATCCACATATTCTCCACAAATGTCTGGTAAGGTTTCTTATTGAATTATTTTCAGCTGCTACAGAGGATCTCCATTCATTAAATAGTTTTTACGGAGATATCAAGGCTTACACTGAAGAATCAGCTAATTGAATCCTCTATATTGAGTAATTCAGTAAAACAGTAAGAAAGACTGGTACTGTTTTCTCATTCATTTGATAACATACTACCTTTTTAAGTTTCGTTTTGTTTTAGTTAAGAAAAAAAAGGGAGAATAAATAAACAGGAAAATAGGAAGAAATAAAAAATCACTAAAGCCTACTCAGAAGATTGTGTGACTGTAAGTCACTGTTGTAAGAATCTCACTGCTGTTGGAAACTGGATACTAAAGTAAAGGAAGACTGACATCAACAGCCAGCATGACATCTGAGGCACAATTGTGATTCAAGCTGATCCACAATTGTCCATTACAGAGTACGTAGCACTGTAAATGTATTCAATAAATTTGGTAACTATTTTCTATATACAATATTATTAAAATGATGATTGTGCATGTGTGGCTGTCTGTAGTAGCAGTTAAAGTAGAATAAGTTTAATTGTCAAATTTGCTGCATTTCAAATTGGATTTCATCTTGCACAGATCCATTTGAGACGATATTTTCTGCATTGATCATTTCAATCATTGTTGGCATGGAGTCTTTAGCGCTATTTATGAAATTTTCAATAGTTGAATCTTCTTTGGCTGCTTCTATTTTGTCTCCGCCTTCCAAAATATTTTCACTCTCAAAAGAAAATCGTTCGTTCTTCTCTATTGGCTCCAAGTCATCCAATCTGTTATTGATGGATATAGAGTCTTCAAGCACAGTAATGACTGATTCAAAACCAAGTGTGTTGGAGTTTTCTTTGAGCTTGACACTTCTCGCTTGCACAACATTTCGTGGCTTGCTCTCATCTGAACTCTCCGATGGATACTCATCTCTCCTGCACCACTTCATACAACTCAATTCTTTTTTTCCCATTCTCCATTTGCAAAAAAAACGTTTGAAAGAATCGATTAAGTCTTTGCGAAAGTACATTTGGATAATTGGATTGAAGACGTTGCTAAATAGAAAGAGTACGTAGCCGCTGGCGTACACTGCGTTTGGAAGTCTATGAAATCCAATTCCGAAACCAGCTGCACTGATTCCTAAAAAAGGAGTCCAGGATATAAAGTTGAATAAAAGCAAACTCCCAAATATTCCAATTAGGTTTTTGACTTGTGATGAGTAGACATGCTTCTGCTCCTCAAAGCTTGTGCCATTGAGTACAGACTTCTGCCTTTTCAAGTGTCTCCTGAGGAAGCCGCGAGTGAACATGAAAGTCCAGCAAGAAGTGATGACAATTATTGTGAGTGGAATGAGGGAGTGCAAGGATTGAAGTAACACGTACAGTCTGTAGCCATTAAACAGTGGTGAGCATCCTCCAACTCTTCTTGACCAACCATACTTACCAACCACAGGGTTGTAGTAAGGAGCCGCACTCACCAACACATCTATAACCTGGATACAGAGAATAAGTATGTGTATGTAATTGAGGGGAGAACAAATGATATAATTATGGCATTGGTAACCCATAACTTAAATGAATTGTAATTTACAATTTTTATTTGGAAAGAACATTGTATTACCCTTTTAGCTAGCTAAAGTGTTATCATGTATATATGTATGTATATATGTATGTGTGTATGTATGTATGTATGTATGTATGTGTGTATGTATGTATGTATATATGTATGTGTGTATGTATGTATGTATGTGTGTGTATGTATGTATGTATATATGTATGCATGTATGTATGTATGTATGTATATATGTATGTGTGTATGTATGTATGTATATATGTATGTGTGTGTATGTGTGTATGTACGTATGTATGTATGTATATATGTATGTACGTATATGTGTATGTACGTATGTATGCGTGTGTATGTGTGTGTATGTATGTATGTATGTGTATGTATGTATGTATGTATGTGTGTGTGTGTATGTGTGTATGTACGTATGTATGTATGTATATACATACGTATGTATATATGTATATATATGTATGTGTGTGCATATGTATATATGTATGTATGTATATGTGTATGTACGTATGTATGCATGTATATATGTATGTACGTATATGTGCATGTACGTATGTATGCGTGTGTATGTGTGTGTATGTATGTATGTATGTGTATGTATGTATGTATGTATGTGTGTGTATGTGTGTATGTATGTAAGTATGTATGTATGTACATACGTATGTATATATGTATATATATGTATGTGTGTGCATATGTATATATGTATGTGTGTGTATGTACGTATGTATATATGTATGTATGTATGTATGTATGTATGTATGTATGTACGTATGTATGTATGTATGTATGGATGGATGGATGGTGTTAAAATACGACTACAAGAGTGTTCACAGGGAACTGTAACAATCATATGTCAATCTACATGTGCTATAAACTAGTGTTCTATATAGCTGCATTGCAAGACCTTGTTATTTCTGCATAAATGCATAGACATACACATAAAGTTATATAATACATAGCTATATTTATAATTTACATAAAAATATATGTACATATATAGATATGTGTATATATATACATACGCATACACGTACACTATAATTATTGTTTATTTTGCATAATTATAAAGAACGGAAACTGTTGTTTATGGGCCAGAAGTGTTAAATGTAGCACTTACATAACCCATTGTTTCCACTTACTACATCTCTAGTACTATACATCTTTAGAGTTCAATAAAGTTGAAGAGCAAATTATTGGTGGCAAAATAACTGTTCTGGATAAACCTCAACAGATACTAGTAATTCTCTTTAGCATCTAGTAGCTAAGTTTAATAAGATTTAATCAAAAGTAATGGTTTAACACCCTAATTTGCTATAGACATTTGAATTTTCAGAGGCTAGACACTACATTTTTTGGACACAAGATTTTAGCCAATTATATTTCCCAATTAGCTAATAAGATACCCTTGCAGTGTAACCCCCACCCAATATTTTCCAAAGTACCCCATAGAGACAAACCCAAATTCAACCTTAAAAATCACTAGCATTGTGCCAACTCCTTAACTGACCCAGTCCCTTCCCAACATTTGACAACCATCTGTAGTTCCCAAGGGTGGTCTTACAACTCTGGACAATCATGTGCTATTCAATCAATTTATTCCACTAATCATATTGTCATCTTGGGGAAAGAGGATGTATTTTAAAACGCGGAAAGCAAATGGTGGAGAATTTTTTTTGAATATAAACGAAATGAGCTGGAATGAATAATTTGGTGAAATTAAATATCATCTTCTGTTGCCTAAACTATCATTATTTTTTAATTACATACAGACAGCACATATACTGATTCTCTCCTGGGAGCAAAATAATAAGATACTACACACTTTATGGCCAATGTATGGAGTCATATAGTTCAAACTTCAGCTACTCTGTAGCACATCACAATATATTTACTTTGAGTGACAGGCATGAATCAATACAAGATGAAGGATATGTATTTGCTACAACATTAACCGACAAGGAAGCAAGCATCCATGTAAGAGTTCACTGCAAGGTTTCTTAGCTTCATTGAGTTAAAAGGGAATGGTGCATATTTGGGGTTGGAGAGAGGGTAGGAGGGGAGGGGTTGGAGGGTGAGTAGGAGGGGAGGGGCTGGACGGTGAATAGGAGGGGAGGGGCTGGATGGTGAGTAGGAGGGGAGGGGCTGGAGGGTGAGTAAGAT